>Ga0163179_10000381_pt1 | contig 32030 bp, 28 predicted proteins | sample AtlANTMetagenome_FD_109643 | JGI IMG/M metagenome (GOLD analysis project Ga0163179, IMG submission 109643) | Marine eukaryotic phytoplankton communities from the Atlantic Ocean - Atlantic ANT 2 Metagenome | ecosystem: Environmental > Aquatic > Marine > Oceanic | place: North Atlantic Ocean... | reverse complement strand
GCAACACCTGCATAGGTTAGGGCTGCCAACGCTAACCCATCAATTATGTTGTATTGAACGCTCTCACCAGCCTTGCAGATATACTGCTGCAACTGAGGGGTAGTACCAACCGTTACGCCGCTGGTCTCCGAATACAACTTGAGGAATAGGTCGGTCGAGTTTGTGGTGTTATCAATCATCACCGAATACAAAACACAAGCACCGCCAGTGATATTGTACTGAGCGACGGGCCGCACATCCACATCGGAAACAATATACGTTGTTAGGTTGCCTGGCGCGGTGGTGGATACTGAACTCATACCAACTCCTTTGCAATGAAATACATTTCGACCGCGCTGCCGGATGGTGTGTCCCCATCACCGGAACTCAGCGAGAGCTTTGCGTCAGTGACCCTGATTGACAGAGCGGTATCGAAACGTACACCTGCCGGAATAGTTATGTCTCGTGTTGCTCCAATCGCCACCGTTAATATAATCGACGGGCTTCCCCCTGTGTCAGCATCATACAACTTAACGTGAGCAACCTGACCTGAGGCGTTGTTGATTCGGACATAGTATAGCGTGCATGGTCCACCATAAATATCGTTAGAGCCAGCATCTGTTACAACAGTATCGCGGTATATTATTTCTTTGAATCGATCAAAGGGGGTTGAGGTAACAGCCACAACGGACTCCTATGTTTCGGAAAATATGAGGTAAGCCTGGAAGGGAACTGAAGCAACGCCACCGGTATGTTTAACGTAGAGGTTGAGTGAGCCATCGGCCTCCGCCTTGTCAGTCAACACGTAATCGTGATTGAGATTTGTGACGCAGCCCATGACTGTGTCGTCACTCATTTTGCAATCAGCAGCCGCGAAATCCACCAGCCCAGTCAGCGAATACTTGGCGTTTGCGTCCTCACACAGGTCCAGACTGACGATCGACGTTCTGTTGCTTGTTGAGTTGTGAACGAACCTGAGTGTGGTGAGTCGGCATTTGGACGGCAGGCCGGTGAACGAGTGCTTCACCCAACTTAATGTTGAGTTTCCACTGATCGAAACCTGTTTGATGAGGCGAGGCATCAGGTCTCCGAAACGTGTAAAGTGACCCGAACGGTGGTTGCAACGTCATCGCATTGCCACCAAAACCACAGGCAACCTTGGTTATCAGCACCATCAGTGGCTATATAGTCAGTGTTGAGCGCGTGACTGAACGACGCCTGATTGTCTGGGTCCGTGGATTTGTGGTTGTCGAGGTCAACCTCCAGCAACCCGGTGATGGGGTGGTTGCCAGCCTCATCCTCACTCAGCCCAAATTTGAACCCGTCAGTTCTCCGGTCCTTGTCGGTGACCTGGATGACCAGTGTGGTGAGGCGAGTTTTGGCAGGAATGGTGTTGCCGAGCGTTCCTGCGCCGACCTTGATCGCTTTCCAGGTGTCTGCCGCAGCGGCGGCCACTTCCTGTGTGTTCATCGCTTTTGTCAGGCGAGGCATCAAGTCTCCGAAAACGTGAGGTAAACCTTGATTGTCGGGGTGTCTGACCCGTTGTTTTTCCACCAGAAATACAACTTTCCGGCTGACGTTGCGTCCGACGTGACTATGTAGTCCTGGTCGAGTGTCCAACTGACGCAGCCTTTAGCGGTCAGGTTGATGAGACTGTTCGTTTTGGTCTGCTTGATGAGGCCGGTGATGGGATGCTCCCCAGCGGTGTCCTCACTCAGCCCCATCTCAAAAGAGTTGCTGTCAGACAAACCACCCGTGATGTGGACCCGCATTGTGGTGAGGCGGCACTTGCTGTACACGTCGTGGTATTTACCGTCAGCGGTGGAACCAAGCGTTGTATAGGCCCAGGATGTCCCCCCTGTCATGGCACCGTAAGCCTGTTTGATAAGTCGTGGCATTGTCTATCTCCTACAAGGGTCTACTGGTCAACGGTGAAGAACGGTTCTCGGTAACTCTTCGAGGATGTCGTGATCGACCATCCACTTCTCATACGCATCAGTCCACCCTTGCTCATAGAAGTGGCGGTTATCCCACGGTGACTCAGAGATAACCTTGACGCCGGTTAACACCCGAAGATAACGTAGCGTTACGCCAATCTCACTCCACTCACCGACATCCAAACCTGCTTCCCGCATCCTGTCGGGGTCGCTGGCAAGTGATGAGTTGAATACATCAAGTGCCGCCGCCTGGTCGCTTAACAACCGCGAGTATGGCTGGTTACCAAGCTGATAAATCCGTGTAGCCAACGCTCTTGCAGCGTTGCGCTTAGGGCTATACATTTCGTAATATCCAGTGAGGTGTCGCATCCCTTGGCTTAAAGCTGGGCCGATTCCTAACGGGTACGCTTCCAGAGTCTTTATGGCAGCGCCAATCTGCCGGGCGTTGTTCATATCTTCTATGGACATATCGTAGAAGAAGTGGTGGCCGGTTATCCGTTCAACCGCCAGCTTGGTTAGGAAGTTTGCCCGAGATGCCCACCTAAGACCAAATATCTCTGACTCGGCCCTCCTTAGTTCGTTAATCCGTCTGGCCTCTTCTGTGTTTATGCCGAGCATTGTAGCTGTGGGGGTTAACACCCTCGCCTTCACGAACCCTTCAATAAAATCCTCAAGCAACCCAACCTCTTCCATGGCTGCTTCGATAGGTGTTTGAAGACCCTCGATGGCGACGTTTCGGAGACCTGGGATGGGAACCCTGATTCGAGACAACTGGTACGGTCTTCTGGATTTCAGACTGCCTGGTGAGTATGGCCGAGGTTCTGCGTAAGGCAACCCTGCCTCGTCTCGATTCATTGCAGCGACCATCTTTGGTGCGCCCTCAAGCAAGAGTCGTTGGTACGCCGCAAAAACAATAGGCTTCTCTTTAGCCAAAGTTCCTTGCAACATGAGGTTGCGATGCCGCCAAACGAAGAACGGAATGAGCGGTCTCAGGTAGTGCTTTTGTACTCCTGTCAGGTCGTCGTAGTTGAATAAATACTTCTCAACATGCGCGCGCGCTGAGTCCCAACTGCCTCCTCGGCGCAGGTTGCCTTGAAAGTTGATCATCCTGGCTTGGTTCTCAATGAACCGAGAAAGGCCTGCGTTGTAATGCTTGCCTAAAGAGAGCGGTACCCACAGTCCACCAGAAACCATAGCTGGTGCCGTCATAAAGAAGATGTCCTCAGCAGTGCTGGCGGACTCCCTGACTCCATCCTTGACGGATTTCAAAACCCCCGCTGCACCAGCAGGATCCTTTTTCATCGCAGCAATGATGCCAGCCTGTTGAGCAACCCGGTCTAAATCAACGTACTGATGATAGTTGGGGGCTATGATTCCTGAGTTTCTCAACTCAACAATGCACTCATCCAAGCTACGCAAGATCCCATCACCAAGATCCATCCCGCCTTTCAGCACGTCCGTCCCGAGCACCTTGTTAGCAAACCACAGTCTGCTACCCATGATCTTGTGTGGCATATCCAGGTGCGCCCACCCTTTAGCCGCCCCCTCCTTCATGCCTTTCGCCCAAGACAATGGGTTGGCTAAAACATAGGGCTGCTTCTTCCAGATTGCAGGGAGAGAACTGGCGTAGTCTTTGTGTGCCATAACTTCCATTGCTCTCGCCACTGAGCCGTGGACCTCAGCAAGCGGAGCGAAGTGACTGATAAGGGCCGCCTGCAACTGAGTCTTTGGATCAAACGCTGCGCCAGGACCCAAGTCGATGAGGTTTGAAATGGTGTTGGTGACGTGGTTTCGACCAATGAAACCAAGAGACAGGATGGTTACCCTTGCTTTCCAAAACTCATTAAACTGACGCCCCAGCCTCCCAGCAAAACGGAGAACATGTGTTGTCCTGTCGGCATCTGCCTCTTGAGCTATGGTCATTAATGTTTTTGGGTGCAACTGGGCCATTGACTCAGCGACTTGGCGCGGAACATACAGACGCCAAGCACTCTTCTCGTAGTAATTTGAGAGATCCGATCCACGGATTGTGGGGCCGGTCTCGCCAGCCGTGTTCAAAACCTCGTTGAGTTTGTTTGCAATCTCTTCCCACGCTTCCTTTTTTCCAATCTTTCCATCCATCATCCTGGCATCGAAGGCTTTCTGTAAGTCTTCAAGAGGGACATCCAGGTCATCAATGAACTGCTGGTTCCTAAGCAATAATCGAGCATGCTCGATGCGGGAAGCCTGACGAATGCGTGGTACGGATCGCAACCATGCTTGCCACCGCTCTGGCTTCTTGTTTGCCTCAATGAGGCCGGTAATCATCTCTGCTGTAACGCCTTCCCTTTTCCAATCTTCGCGGCTCCCATTAAAAATAATCTCTGCCATCTCGGTTGTTAAACCTTCAACACGAGCTTTCGACGAGCGGTACAACGGGATGTATCCCGCCTTGAATGCTTGGGTTGCCGCTGTTGCTTCGGGTGTAGAAACAAACGTCCTCACAACACCGCCCTCAAACATTGCAGCCAGGAAGTCGTCAGCCCCAATACTTCTGTTGAACTGCATCATTCGAGCAGAGGTGAGCATCGGATCGAATGTGAATGTAGCATCAATAACTGTTGATGCGTTGACCTCCGCTGCCGTACCAGCGTAGAACCGGCTACGCTGACTATCTATCTGTGCGCCAAGCAGGTCCTCAATCTTTGATGTTCCTCTACGAATGTCTTCTGAGAGGTTCGCCCGCTTCTGTCTCCAAGAAGCAAACCCGTTCGCGGACGCGATAGCGGCCTTGTCTCTATCCATAATCTCTTTGTTCAGAGCTTCAGTCGCCTCTCTTATTGCCGTCGCATCGCCAGACTCAACTGCTTTATCTTTCGCTTCCTTCAACAGCTTTATTGCTTCTGCATGATCTTCAGGTTGAGTCATGTTCTTGATGTGGGGAGCGTAGTTAACGACCATATGGCTACGCATTCTCGTTACAGGATCTAAGATGAAGTCCGCGCCACGGATGTCAAGCCGATCCGAGTATGATGCCCATGTCTCACCAAACATCTTGACGAGGTAGAGAAGATCATCAGGCGGGCGATCAACCAGCCTTTGACCAACAAGGCTTCGTTCGCCCCACTTGTGAGTCAATCGCTTGAATACATCTTTCTCAATGCTTCGACCAAGCCGATACCCTGCCTCTGGTGGCTCAATGTTTCGTTGGACTGACATTGCCGCTAACATCCACTCTTCCTCAGTGTAGTCTCGAACGGCTGGATGTACTGGCGATAGCTCCTCAACAATCTCACCATCAACAATGCTTCTCTTGGTGAATGATTGACGTGGGCCTGGGTTGGTGAGGATTGAGTAGCCATACTTGCTTGGCTGAGTCATCTGTTGGTACCAAGACCAAAGCTCAATCTCCCACTCTTCAAGGGGGAGGTCTTTCTTTGATAGGGAAACCATCTTGCGGGCCTTGTTGATCTTATCCTGACCCGTTGCCTTGTATAGCGCGTAGTAGTGGCTCCTGGCCTCATCCAGCGCCTCTTGAGCCTCCTGTGTGCCCAGCTTCATAAGATTATCTTCTGCGGCCTCGACGGCCTTTTTGGCCTCGGCCATCTGGTGAGGGCGGCCTTGGTTCTCAAGCTCCTCAAGATTCTTTTTAGCGGCGGCAATACGTTCATCGCTCGACGCGATTCTGGGTTTCAGATTGTTGACGTAATCCTCAAAACTAACACCATCATCCATTATCAGGCGGGCTTCGGCTCGGGCAAGCTCATCATGCAGCAGCTTCTCGGCGCTAACATACTCTCGCTTAGCGGACTCAATAACAAGGTCGGCGTCGTCAAGAGCAGACCTATAGAACTTATCTCTCGCCGCCTCTTTTCCAGCCTTGGCTGCATCCTCATGTAGTTTAAGGTTCTTCTTGGCGGCCTCCATAGCGTTGTCGAACAAGAGGCGTGCAGACCGGTGTGAGGACTCAGCAGCGATGCGTTGCTCGTCAAGGACCCTTATCTTGATGGCACGGTCAGAGTTGCTTTTTAGGTTAGAAATCTTTGCATCCGCCGCAGCCCTGATGCTTTTCTGTTTAGCTTCCTGGTTAGCTATCAACCTCTTATGGAACTCCACCAACTCATCGAACCTTGCAGTCTCTTGAGAGATCAAGTCACTCAATGCTGCTTTCCGCGCGTCCTCGGCACGGATCGTAGATTCACTCTTGTGTTTGGGTGTTTTTTTGTTGAGTTCATCAAGAGCTTTCTTCAGGCTATCAATCTTCTTCTTGGATGCATCCTTAGCTTTTCGCGACCTGTAGAGTTTAGGTTTGTGCTCCTTATGTGATGCCCTAAGATCCTTTTGGGTTCTGCTTTTAATGGCGGCAATGTCTCGGTCCAGCCTTGGGTCTCTTGGTTGAGCTTTAGCTTCCTTGAGGCGTTCCTTTAGGATGTTCAACTCGCGCCTTATCTTGTCATCAGCATCCGTCCATTTGGACGTTGCTTTTCCTTGCTGGGAGGTAAATTCATCTTGGTGTTTCTTTAAGACGGCCTCCAGCCGACTAAGCTCCCCAGCAAGCTCGTCGTTGAGCTTACTCTCACGAGCGGCCTTGATTAGTTCCCTCGCTTCAGGAGAGAGAAACCCCTCCCAAGCCCTGCTCTCCAACAGATCAATCTCCCTCTGGATGCGGGTAGCGTTGTCTTTAAGAGGCTGTAGCAATCGCATTTGCTCACGGTAGCGGGCAGCATCGCCCTTCATGTCTCCTCTTAAAACCATCTGAACCAGGCTTTGTTGAATCTCCTGAACAGGCTTGTTGATTCGATCACTGAGGGTCTTGATGAAGTCCTCAACAATCTCCCTGAGAGGAATGAGATCCTGACGCTCCAACTCCATCTTGCCTGAGCCAATCTCCCAGTAGTGGTTAGCCTCCACCAAAACGTCGTCGAACGACTGGGCTTCCGTCATTGTTCCTTCAGCAAGACGGGCCTCGTAAACCCGCTTCGCTTCATTGAACGCCATGATTTGGAACCGCTGAACGTCAGAGTCTGCTGCGGAAAGGGTTCGCGCATATTCGCTCCATGCGCTTTGATATGCATTCCAAATCTCGTTTGAGACCCGACCCAACACAACGTCCGCGAAACCTAAACGATGAAGTACCGACGAACCCATTCCTGAACTTGCCAAATGAGCAAACTCGGCATTGTTTCGGATCTTTGTTAGATATGGGCGGATTCCGCGATGACCAACCATGCTGGCCAATAAATCCCACGTCCACGATGCCAGTTCTAAAGGAGCCTTAACCGTTACATCTGTCCCAACCTTAAGGGTGCTGTGAACGATGGCGGAAAGAGCCTCGCCGTATGAGACCCCATTGCTCCCAGAGGGGACGGTGGCGGTCGATCTGCGCTTCGCTGCGGCACGCTCAGAACCCTCCTTAACAATCTTTGATAGAGCTTTTGCGGGGTCAACAATAAGGGACGCACCCTTGTTGGCGGCTGTAGCCAACGGGGAAAACACCTTACCAACAAGGTCCCCGTCAGGAAAGAGCCGTAGCGTTGACTCCGTGAACGGGATGTGCCACACCAAACTTCCAGTCTCATCCGTTAATAAAGACCGCTTTGAGACAAGCATGTGCTTCAATGTTTCTCTTGCCCGCTCCGTTCCTTGAATCAGGTTTTTCTGACGCAGAGAATAGCTTGTGATCGATTGTTGTAAGCCGGAGACGACGCCGTCAGAACCCATCTCACCCTTGTCGAGCGCAGCCATTTGTTCGTTCAACCGTTGAGTGTGCCGCTCAACATCTTGATCCCACTGAGCCTTCTGGCGCTTCGCTACCTTGCTATGCCTCGACATGTTGGACGGCCCAGCCTCCCTGGCAGCGGCGAGCCGGATCTTCTGAAGCTCTTGCTCTTTTCTCCACGCTGTTAGCGCTGCGTCTGGATCATTACTAAGGTTTTCAATGATTCGAGTATACTCGTCCACCCTTTCTTGTATATCATCAACCCTGCTTTGAGCCTGACCAATCGCTTCTTGGAACGCCTTGGTGGATACTTGAACCTCCTCGTCGGACTCCTTAAGAATGATGTTCAAACCATGGCGCAGTAGTGATTCTTCTTTTGCAGACCTATTGATAACTTCAGATGAAGTGTGAGCCACGACACTGGTTAAGAAGCTGCTCGACTCAACAACTGAGCGGGACACCCGGTACGCCTTGTCGGCCTTATGTACAAGCATCCCACCTTTGGCTGGGCCAGCAAGCCAAAGCGGATCGACCGTCATCTCCATCGCTATGCCGAGCAGGTGGCGGCCTGTGTGGGTGGACATTCCCTCAAAAAAATCACGAGCGCCAGAACCTTCCTCAAAGGTCTCAGCCAGCCTTTCCGCAAGCTCAACCGGGAGGGCTGCGTCAATAATGTCAACACCTTGAGTGTTGTGGTGTATCGGGTTTTCAGACCTGCCAAACATACCATCACGGCCATGCAGTCCAGATCCTGGGCGCAACCACTGAGCGAAATAGTCAGTCTCTTGAACACCCCATGACCCACGCTCAAGCAACCTAATGTCTGGCGCTCCTATCCCTGACTCAATTAAACCCATACCATCAATGGGCGACAACAGCAGCGCGGCAGGGTTCGGCAGTAAGACGTTGTGGTTTTCAACCCAGTAACTGGGTCCACCAATCCCCGCCCTGAACAACTCGCCTGTCGATCCTGCTCTGTACAGGTTTGCACCAATATCACCATACAAGGTCCACCTGTCCCAGGTCTCACCTATTTCCCAAGGGAGAAGCGACGTTACATCATCGACAGGAAGCCCTACCGCATTAGTGAGCGTTCGTTGAGCCATGGTGGGAACAAACTTGGCTGCCTTTGCAGCGAACCCCCACAACCCATCTTGAGGTAGAAACTCAACCCCCCAGCCCTCTATTTCTTTTTCGAGGGCGGTTTTCTCAAACAGCTTTCCAAGACGCTCGCCGACCAGACCTGCCGCAACTCCGTATCCGCGCGCCACCCAAGTGGCCGCATCTCCCGCCATGTTGCCGAGAGTTCTGGAAATATTGTCTCGCTCTTGTGGTGTTGGGTCTGGCATCAATGCAGCCAGAGCGGTGCCTCCAGCCCACAAGACGCGCCTCGGATCGTCAAACGTATCGACGGCACCCAAGTGTCTTAGCCAGCTTACTTCAGATGCAGTCTCAACATCATCTGCTGTAGCGAGGAGGTTCTGCCTGAAGCCTCTGCGGGCATACGAGGATCGGCCAAGCTGCTCCATCCCAAGGCGGCGACCCCTGTGACCAGTCCACATTTGGGTTGAACGGTGAAGCCGTCTCTCCGATTCCCCTGGGGGGAACCTGATATTCCTACTCAGACGTTCGTGCCTGGCCTGCTCCATGGCCCCAACTTGTGCGTCGGGGTGCTCTTCTGGGTCTCTCGCGTCTACGGATTCAACAGGAACAATCCCTGAAGCAGCATTGCGAGCCTCCCAATGTCTCTGGCTCGCAAGCTCGCTAACCTGACCAAGGCCTTCCTCTTCCCTTCTGGCTTTGACATATTCTCGAACGCTGGGGGAAAGAAAGCCTAACGGATCATATGCCATCACTGCACCTCCGTGCTCACCCCTAACCGTTTTGCGAGATCGGAGATACTCTTCTGTCTCTCAGCAGTGTACTTGCTCTGGATTCCCTTGCGGCGATAGTTGATGTCCATCATCTTCTCCACACTCATCGGGATACTGCTCGGCCCCCTACCTTTCGGGGTGACGCCACCGGGAGTTGGCGCAGCGTCTTGGGTTGCTTGTTCTTCTGGGGGTGGGCGACCAGGAGGATCGGGTTGTGGTGCCCGTTGTTCTGGCGGTCTTGGGGGAGGGGTTGGCACTGACACCGGGGTTTCATCAGCGTCGTCACGACGCGCAGCCTGGCGTTCAGCCCGGCGCTCTCGCATTAAGTCCCCAGAGCGCTTAATGTCACCCCTCCAACCCATGTTAGCATCAGGGTGTTGGGTCCCAACGTACTCCCTAATCTCAGCATCTGTTACGCTGGGGTCAGCAGCAAACCTAAACACATCCGACCAAGACTTACCGAGACCAAGGATGGCCATCTTTACAGCATATGGATCGTTAGTGCTGGCGAAGCCTGTCGCGCGGGCGACCCGCTCGAAACCAGGAGTGCCCCTTATTTCGTTCATCTGATCAATCAGAGGATCTCCCGATGAAGTCAGCAGCCGGTCACGATCTGTGTCAAACTGCTCAATATCGGCAATGCTGTTGTCTGCCGTGTATTGCTGAAGAGCGTCCAACCAAACCTGTGGGTCCCTGTTTGCAGGGTCAGCCGAATCAGTATAGTTCTCCATCATCGTCAAGAGGACCTTATTGGCCCTGGCTGCATCGCCAGACCCCCAGTTCTGATCCTCACTGAGTTCGATTACTAACTGCTCAACCCGTTTCATTTCCTCAAACGAAGCCCCTCTTCGTTCGCTGCGTTCCCGCCGATCCTCGGCGGTGTAGTTAAGCATTGAAGCAACGCTGCTGCCCATTCTTGGGTTCCAAACTAAAGCGTTAGCCGCCTGGTTCGCGCCAGCCGTGCCTTGAAATGCTATGGCGGGGTTACTATATCCCAGGCCGTGACCAAAATTTTCGTGGAACGCGTTCAGGCCATCCAAAAGCATTTCCCTTACCAGCACCCCTCCTCTCCTGGCCGCTATGTCCTTCAAAGCAAGCACTTGGTCAGGGTTCATTGGGGCACCTGCTCTTGTCAGGCCTTGCTGGCCACTACGAACTTCGTTCATAGCGGCGGTCGCATACACATCCATGCTTCCAGCAAGAAGGGCTGCTGGACTTCCAGGCACGTAGGCTCCCAGCCCAGTGTCCGCAGTAGCTTCATCCAAGGCGGCAGTGGTCTCGTTGAGTTTAGCTACAGCATCAATATACGCGGGATCATTAAGATACGTGGGCGGCATCGGGTTTTGGGGATCGGCCCTCTTAACCCAGTACCCACCGTCTGGACCAGAAGCGGGAACGGCGGATTCAACCCAGAAACGGAGCGCCGGATCTGCATCGGAAGCAGGGGCTTCTCTCCAAGACCACGGGCCTTCGTAGTCTTCAGTAGAAGGTGGGCGGCCTGTCGCTTCATAGATTTGATTCAACGCAGCTTGAGCGGTGTCCACACCCAACTGTAATCCGGTGATAGCAGACTGATCGATAAACCCCAACACCCCCAAAAAGTGGTTAGCGGCACCATTGTTGCCGGATGGATCCTGTCCGGTCCCGAACCTTTCTCTAATCTCAGCGCTGCTCATCGAAGCGTACTCTGCGACGGCATCGTATGCTTCTCCGCTGCCTTCTAAAAGGTCTCGCCTGAACGCATTCGATACCAGCACCTCGTTGGAGGCGTTTTGGAGATTGGCTTGCACCGCAGGGTTTGGGGCCTCCCAATAAGACTCGTTACGGATGGCATTATCTAACGCCTCAGCGACCACACCCGTATCGTGTTTAACCTTTGAGTCACTTGCCTTGCGAATAATCTCTCCAAGCGCCGCAGACGCGCTGGCAAGCGAAGAAAGAGCCTCCCCACTTGGAGCGCCGTGGACTCTATTGTACGTCTCCATTAAGTTGTTCATTACTTGGGCTTGATTTTGCTCAGCAAGGGCTTTGTCTCTTGTGTTTGCAGCAAGCAGAGACTCGCGCTGGTGATCGCTCATCCCTTCACCGGGCGTAGCTAACCCCTCGTAATATCCAGACAGGTATCGCATAAGTTCTGAAGCAAAAAGCCACCACATTGTTGTACCCCTTATCCTGGCAGTTTGGTTGCGGCTGCAATCTTTCTTTCGGAAGCCCCTTGGCCCATTCCCGCAAGGTAAGATTCAGAACCCTCTGTTGCCTTTACTGCTCGATCCATCCTCTTGTTTCTCATGTCCTCAGCCATAGCAGCCTTCATGTACGCGGCCTCACGTTGGCGCTGAGCTTCTTCAAGGTCTTGCTGGCGCACAGAACTCATCATCTGAGACTCGGCTCCGAGTCTTTGCTTGGACAACTCCTGTTGAGCGGCGAATGCTTGACCACTACCTAAGTTGGCACCCCGTAAGCTCTTAGCTCTGGCTTCCTCAATAGTTGAATCAATTTGACCCATACCCTCGGCTTGGGCTTGCTGCCTCTTAGATCTTGACATCCCGCCTTCGCCACCAGAAACTCTTCCCAGTTCATCGAGGGAACTTTTCCCGTAGGCTTTCTCGATCTTTGATTTGCGCCCCGCCCACATTCCCTTAGCGGCAGATGCTCCAGCGGCGAGGGCCATTGCTGTTCCGACCGTTATCGACATAATGAAACTCCTTGTTGTCTTTAGTTGCGCGTCAACGGATCGCGAGAATCCACGCAGCGCAAGTTGGGATCAAAGTCTTCGCTTTAAGTGTGTCTGGAGCGAACACTTGAGCACCAATCTGAACCTCGAACTTAAAAAATCCAGGTCCAGTGTGGGCGTGCATCCCGCTCTTCTCAACGTATCTCCATCGCTGCTCATCCATCTGCCCAACATACGTGTCAGTTTCACCGAAGTCCTCTATGTCAGCGTGGGTGGCAGCCTCGTCCGAATCACGCCCTGGGGGCAGCATTACCCGGTGAGCATGGGTGGGTTGAGATCCAGAGAAGGAGTCATTGATCCTAACGTGAACATCCCAATACTCAGCCTTAGGTGTGTCGTCGTGGTCCCACAGTGTGGCATCGTGACGGAACAGAGCTTGATAGCCATAAATGATTGTGCATTTATATGGAATGAAGACCTGTTGAGACAGGCCAGCGATGGGTATCCTAATGGAGCTTATTCTCTCAGCCCCAACACCAGAGGGGGTGTAAGTGCTACGGCTGGCCTGAGACGCATAATAGTACTCCCAGCGGTCTGTACCCCAATAGGCACCTCGCGCAAACGTGCCTATCTGAACCATCCAAGGCTGGATGGTTATTGCTTCACCAGACGCTCCGCCCTCATTAAAGTCAACATTCTCCCGATTAAGGTTGCCGTTCAGAGACTCTAAGGATCTGTTTGAGTTGGCCGTGTCGTACAGGGCACCCGTGGTTGGGTCGTCTGGCCTGTACAATTCTCTACTGGGAAGCGTGTCACCAGCAATCACCATTGGTGGTATCTGGGGCATAGGCTATCTACCCCCGCCTCGCGGTGGCGGGCGGCGTGGTGGTAGAGATCTGGCTCGCTGGGTTGCTGTTCCAGCTTTAGCAACACTCGCTGGATCAGAAGCTCTCGCAGAACCTAAAGAAGATGATGGTGGCGCCACGGTCGGGTCCGCACCAGAGACACCAGGGTCAGGCATTTGAAGCAGGGCTGGACCCCCCTCTCCTCCGCTCATCATTGTCTGGTACTGCTCTTGATCTCTAAACTCTCTCTTGGTCCGGCGAGCACCTGGGTCTTTTCGTTGTGGGATGATTCTATATCCGCCCGGCACGGCTTTTACTGGCATGGTTGACTCCTTAGTAGTTGTGTGACTTAAACGAGAGGAACATATGATACCCTCCAGCTATCTGCGGATCGCAACTAGTAAAGGCAGTACCGCCAACACCATTGGCTGTTCCGCCGGACAACTTAGCTCCAAGCAAGTTGAGTTCCGTAAGAATGAACGGCTCGGTTCTTGCGGACGTGTCAATGCAGTACCAAAAGGACACATTGTCCTCTTGGATCGACGCAGCCCATGGTAATGTGGGAATGGTATTTCTGACCACATTGACTGACTGTTGGGCCATAGTTTCTGCGCCGCCGTTGATTTTATAGGAGCCACCGAACATAGTGAACCAATGCCAGTGGTTATCGGTGGTCCAATTCTTGATCCGCAGTGAATAATAGACGACGATCATCCCTGGGTGAAGAGCGTATCCGCTTCCAGAGCCATTGAGCTGAAGAGGGGAAATGTCAGTGTGGCCATTCCATGTGGTCTCATTGGTAGCGCCAGCAGTTATTGTGACCATATCCCCATAGTCGAACGATGCAGAGTCTGACTCCTCAAGAATGCCCGAGGTGGTGGCGCTTGTTATATAGCCGGTTGGAGAGCCTGAGACGGCAAGGGCTTTGCCGGGATTAAAGTGTTGCGGACCAAACGTGGCTCGGCCAAGGTTCTCCTGCTTGAGGTTATTCACTGTGTTGCGAACGACATCAAACATGTCTTCAACATCAGCCTTCTCAATGACTTCGCCAGCTTTTGGTGGTTTTACTGACATGTTACTTCCCCAAGTCGCCACCGCGCGCGAAACGGATGACTGTCATTTGACGGTTACCTATAACTACTTTGTCAACTGGAGGGTTGTCGATGGAGGCGGTTAACCATGCTGTGTATTCATCGGTGGCCTCAGCAGCAGCCTGTACCGCCGCGCTTCCTTGGCCAGCCATTGCTGACACACGGTGACTCCCAGCATCAAGGAAGGCCATTGTTGTGATGCTTGTTACCGCCGTAAGACCAGGAAGGCCCGTGCCTCTTTCCAGCCCGTCCATTGATCGGGCTGCTGGACCAGCGCCTGGTGGTATGGTCCCATCAATGGAGATTCTAACGCGCGGGCGAATCTCTAATGGCGGGCTTGCGCCGAAGGCCCACCCTGCCATTTCAGCGTACTGAAATGAGAATGTTACAAAGACAAGCTCTGGGTATTCAGATGTCCACGCTGGCCAATCGTCTGAACCAAGATCGATTTCTTGCAGCCCGCGCGCGTAGGGTATCTGAAAGAGGTCCGCATTGGCTGTGGTTAGCACGGGTGGGCCTGTGCTGGAGATACCCAACCCAGTCTGAACCCCGGCGCTCATCACCACAACGTGAGTGCCCCGCTCAAGATCGGTATGATTAAATGCTTGACTCTGAAACTGATACTGGCACGTATCCGAAGCAACCCTGTGAGCTTCTTGGAATTCGTTGGCGACCTTGTCTGGATCAGCCACATCGCTATCATAAAGCCCATACGGGAAATACAGCACCTCACCCCTCCCCGCCAGAAGCACGACTGAACTTCCCAGACGTGACCGGGCCATAAAGATCAATATTAAACAAAGCTACCCTCGACCCTGTACTCAGAGAAACTTGTAGGGTTCTCGCGTTAGGCGCATCAACTGGAACCTGTGTAGAGAAGAACCGAGGCTCCCTCCATACGTCTGAGTTAAAAACCGCGTGATCCATTGCTGCCACATCCTCTTCAGGGTGGCAGGACTCTATGTATTGAGGCTCAGTGACGGGGTCGATATTGTTATGGTTCTTAAAAACGCTGACGGACGAAGCGCCCAGATTTGCATCCTCACCAGAAACAACAAGCCAGGCCCCACGCTTACTGGCATGCATCTCTGGCCCAAACTCCGACATCCCAACCCAGCCCGTCTTGTATACAGCCGTAGTAAAGGGAGAGCACCCTCGACCCCGTTTCCAGCCCCGCCCATAAACGCTAACCCCATAGTCCACGATTCCAGAACCAGTTGTCCCCTCGTAAGCCCCGGCCACAAGAATCATGTTCTCATTAGGAATTGAGAGGCAGGCGTTAACTTCCGTCATATGGGTTAGGATTCTCCAACCTCCAGACACATAGTCCCAAACGAAGCCCATGTTCGGCTTGGTGCTATCATGCATCGGTAGCCAAAAAACAAGCTCTTTATTCTTAGCATCAAACCAAGACACGCCCATCCTGGCCATGGTGGAGTTAACTCCTTGAAGCCTCTTGGTGATCGCCTTACCAACATCCTCAACACCCTCAGGCCCCAAGCGCCAAAACGTGCCCGACCCATACCAGACTATGTTGCCGGATGGATCAGCTTGAACCAAGGACGGGCCAGCGCACCCGGCTGTTGGATGAAGAGTTCCTAACTGCCAAGACGGGTAACCGCCACCAACATAGTGGGTTGCATTCTCCTTAAACACCAACAACGCTGGTGACTTTGACCCAGGAATAGAGGCAGAAAACGATCCAGTTATCGGGCCTGTTGATGGGTAAACATCCATCCAATGGCCGAAAAGAATGGACTCAGGAATGGGTCCGCTAAAGCTCTCTTGCTCAGACCACCAAACTCTTGATGGGTGTGACTCTGTCCGCATATACCACATGCTTCCATTGAAGTGCCGGATAAAGTACGGGCCGATAGGGAAAGGCTCCCTGTCCTGCCATGGTGCCCCAAGTTCGCCATCAGGAATGTCATCAATGTAGTCAGTAGCTACTGTATTAGGGATCCGGTGGACAAACCGAAACGACCCATCGTCACCTGGGGGGAGGCGTTGGAGGTTCCTTGTTCTGAGAATGATTCTGGCGATACAGTTGTCTGGACCATGAGGGATAGACAATAGCCTGAACTTTTTCAATAACTCATCAGGCTTCTCTTCAATCGTTGATCCGGTATATTGGCAAACCTGCTTTCTGATTGAAACCATTCCACCAGGGTCCGACATAGCGGAATACGCACCGTCCGTTCCCTCATAGACAACAGCATACCGCCAGTGACCAACATCGACGCCCCCAACAGTATGTACTGCTGGGCCAGACCCACCCTCCTCAGTCCAGTTAGATTCAGCATTGCCTATCCGGCCCCGGTGAGACCAGCCACCAGAGTTTTCCTTCCCTGTCGCATTCTTGTTTTCGCGCGCCGGACCCAAGGCGTCTGGTGGTGATGGTTTTTGGGTGAAACCAACCCTCCTGATCCGATGCCCATCCCAACACCAAACAGAACCCCCGTCACAATATGAGAAGTAGATCCTGTTTGCTACCGTCTCAACCTGGGATGGATACCGTGGTGTAGAGATGGGCTTAACGCTGTAAGAACCACCACCAACCTTGGCGTACTCGCGCTGCTCCTCTATGCCCACATCTTCAGTGGACGTAAGAATGCTCTGCGACCTGTTCCATGGGGCAAACCTCCAAACCCCAGAACCATCTAAAAGCAGAATCTCAGGGGCCTCCCCATCCCTCATCATAAACCCCATACCGATGGTGGTGACTAACGGCTCGGGTTTTGAAAAGTAAACATTCAGCCCGGTGCCCTGCGTGTTGACCCATGGTGCAGGTAGGAGATAGGTCATGCTTGGCTGGCTAACCAGGAAGCCCTGCTCGTTAACGTGGAAGTTCTCGATGAGAGAAGCGGTGCTTCCATCAGAGAACGGAGACTCATCCATTATTCGAGCAAGCCCGACCGGTTGGCTGCTGTAATCTCCCCACCCATACCAGCCTGTCCGATGCTTACGGTACGGCATTACCCCTCCGTTACAGTCTGCCCACGAGCAGGCCATAAGCCTGACGAGGATACGCTCATCCCGTCACCAAACGAAATAAGGGTGGCGGTTTCTATCCCCATCATCCGAATAAGACGCTGCTTATGTTGTTCATACTCGGCAAGATACAGTTGTTTCCGTTCAAGGTTCCCGTCGCGATCACCAACGAGGTACGAAGCGCATAGCGCAAAGAGGCTATCAATGCACTCTTCGGGGACGCGGGGGGTATCACTGTCATGGTGCAACTGAGGAGGCCTACGAACGACATGCATGAGAACTGGAACAGACGTTGTTGGTAACCTATCGAACCTTATAGACTGATGGCCATGCCAAGCCTCAAGAGAGACTCGCCTGTCTGGTGGGTCCTCCTGGCCGTAGTCCTCAACAGAGGTAACGTCGGCGTCAATAATCTTCCACAGATAATAAACCCCATCCGCTGGGTAGTTCTCATCGTTAGGCCCTGTCCCGACCATTACCGGACCAGTCTGTGTTGCGTGCCTGGCTCGAAATATCCACTTCTCCACGCCGTACTTTCCATGGCTTGGCATTGTGGTGTCTGGATTGTAGCCGTGAGCCAGGGCCACGTTTGGGGTTTTTATTTCAATCCTATCACCGCCCCATACGGTTGACGCTTGAATGCTGGCAGAGCTTGATGCTGAGATGTACCAAGGGTTTCTGTTGCCCTCGTTTGTGACATCGTAGTTGGGGCGACGGCCCCAAACATGAACCACCTTATAGCTGAATGTACCAGCCGGGCCATATTTCGGTTGATGAGCACCAACTGAACCGTGCTCATTGCCAGAGTCATCGTAGCCCCAACGCTCGGCGGCGGGTGGCATCGAAGCCCCGTCAAGACCAGGACTGGGGGCAATCAGCCTGCCAATCTGGGGAGTATACCTTGGTGCTGGCAACTGAAAGAAATCGCCGCGCGCCCACGCTTGGGGGGTGCCTTTTGCGCGCCACCCAACACTCTGCCTTATTCGATCCTGATCGCCCCTAAGCATAGGTGAGACCGTGTCTGACGGCGAACTGTCAGGGTTGTACACAAGATTAATAACTTTCTGGATGTCCGCCTGATAGGGGTAGTCCAAAGTTAAAATCCGAAACGACAAGGCCGTATCGGTTGTGTTTTTCCATTGGTGATCGAGAACAAACTGATCGGCGCTCGCAATTTCAGCACCACCCGTTGGGGTGTGGCTTGCTTTGTAGTGATCTTGTATTCTACGAAAGTGATACTTAGACCCATCGTAGATCTCAAGCCATCGGCCACGCAGTTCTTCAGAGTCAGAGAGAGTCCCGCTTGTTTCGTTACGCACGAGAACGAGAGGGTCGGTTACCGCGCCTGATGAGGGTCCTGTGCCCTTATAAACGCGGAGAGTCCCCCCCTCGAATGGTGGCTCCGTTACAAACCGGAACTCCTCCGAGAGAAGAACGTCAGGAAGATCCGACCACAGGTGACGCAACGCTGAGTTCAGCGAGGCGTCAAACCTGTTGTTTCCAGTGGTCGTGTCTTCAGGAAACCCCATCCGAACTCGGAATCGTTCCCGAAGGTCCTGTCTTGTCCCCACGGGTCACTCCTGAGTTGGGTTACATTATGTCAAACTGAAATAGTCCTGACGCATCAATGGCCAACCCACCAGTGTCTACGCATCGTCCGATTTCTTGGGACACAGAGGCGTCACCAACCTTTCCGTCAGAACCCTCGGTGCCGATAAACGCGCCAGCAGCGGTCGCAGATTCAGCAACGGCAGTCCCAACGCCCTTCACTAAGAACCACCCGTATTGGTTGGCCGCGATGGCGTTTTGTGGAACACCATAGATTTTGGATCGGCGGTGGTTCGATGCGGCACATTGTACAACCAACTCTGGATCCAAGTTGCTGCTGCCAGATTCTTGCAGGTAGACCAACCCAAGAGTGCAGCCGCCAGCGGGAGCCTTACCATGTCGGTATAGCTGAACGCCGTTGTCTGGGTGCGTATACCACATGAGCGTGCCCTTTGGGGCCATCCGAGTAGCACTCGTTGTGGACGGGTCCGTCGTAACATTTTTATTAGTTAACATGTCTTTTCCTAAATGAGAGGTGGCGAACCACCGCACTATCACATTGCGACAGTGACTGCGGTGGTGGATGTTGCACCCTGGGTGAGCAGGTTGGTGATAACGAGTTGAGCTTCCAACACCAAGAACGCGATGGACCCATCAACATTGCTGGTGTTCAGACCGTCGTAGAACTTTGTGACGCGGAAGCTGTTGTTCGCATTGACCCACCATTCGATGGATTCAGGATTTAGCAAATACACAGCACCTGTACGACCAATATTGGCCGCAGTCATCCATCTGTTCGGATAATGAGAAACTCCTGCCAGATGATGAAGGGGTGTGTGAATTGCACCAGACGCAACATCGGCTGGGGTATACATGATCGCCCCGGCGTTCGCCCCTGGGTATGAACGAGCTTCTTTACCGATTGCCACAAGGTCAGAGTTGCTACAGATGGCGAGAGTGATTCCTTTAGCGTCATCAGCGAACGAATCAGCAAGCAGCTTGATCTCTTCCATCGTTTCAATATAGTCGGTCCCGATTCCTGTGTGAGCGACATATTGGTTGTGCCAGTGATCCACGAAGTTGGTTTCATCGTACAATCGAGCCTGACCAAGGTACGCTGGCTCAGAAGCCTCTTGACCCTTGGGGCTATCGAACTGAAGTGCCCCGTTCTCAAGACCGGTGCTTGTTCCGGTCGCGAAATCTGGAGCCAAACTACTTAAGCCCTTTAGTGTTGACTCGTTGCCGATGTAGATTTGGCGAAGCACCTTGTTTTTGGTGTCCGTCATTGCGGCGGTAACCGTATCTTGCACCAAGCGCTTAGCTTCTGCTGGGTCGGAGGCTCTGTCGCGATCAACGTGAGGAATAATGAGTGGCTTAAGAAACTTAGCCCAGTCACCCGTCAGCGATCCGAATGTTTCCTTCTTAACCAAAGGAACATTGATGTTCGATGAGTTGATCTCCGTGAGGTCGGAGTGACCTGACTTGATTCTTACCATCTTGATTGACGAGCCACCTGATCGCTTCACCCGATTAGCATCGAGCAATTTCTTCATTAGGGGGTCGGCAGCGTAGAATGAATTCACAACAGACTTAGTTACAAGCTGCTGAACCGTGCGATTTGCGTATTCGAGGAGTGCCATTTCTGAAGTTCCTGTAAAGGGGTGGCGCGAGTTGTGTCTCAGTCACCCATGAAATTGGGTCAACGCTCAACCCTTCAAAAGGTGGTCGTGTTGGTTCAAAATATCCTCAAACGACATGTCCTCTGGGTCCAGAGTTGGCATAGAGGAGGCGCGCTGGCCGTCCACAACCAAGCTCTGAGCGGAGAACGCGCTTACGGGTTCCGAACGTAACGCTTGAGCGGGGGCCGCTGGTGGCTCTGCGGCCTTAGGTGCCGGTTCAGCTTTGTTCCTGAACACAGTAAACTTCCAAGACTCATTCATTTTATCGTAGATGGTATCCCCTTTGTATCGGGAATAAAACGTATCGTCTGCCATCTCAGCGGCCCATGCCTGACGAATCTTCTCGGGATACCTGTCAAAGTCAGGATGCTCTTGTTGAAACAACCTCTGAGCCAAGGCGATATTCTCGGACGCCAGCGAGGTGAACCCGCCCCGATATTTTTCAAGCTCTTGAGAAACAACCTTTGTGTCACCGCTCGAATCAACACTATCTATCAGGTTGTGGAACGCCGCCCTTGCTTCCTGCAACTCTGAAAGCGCTGCATCCACCTTGCCTCTTTCAGCATCCCACTCCTTAACCTTCGCCTCGTGAAGGTCTTTGATGCGAGCAAAGTGGGCACGTGCGGCCTCAGGGACAGTCTCAACATCTAAAGCGCTAATCGACTCCCAAGAGTCGGCGTCTGGCCAAGGGTTGTTAGCAACAGGTACTGTCTCTATTGCTGAATCACCAGCCGGTGTTTCCGGTGCCTGGGAGGTTTCGGACGTACTTTGGTCCAGGGGCGGCGGCTCCGGTTGGGCTTCCAGGGTCGGCGGGGATGGACTCGACTCCGCTTGGCCCAAGGCCTCCTGGGCCTGCTCCACCTGTGGCTGCTCCACCTGGGGCTGCTCCACCTGCTCCTGATCCGCTTGCTGCAACGACATTCATAAACTCCAAAAGTTCATTCGGATTACCTAAGTCTACAGAAATCCCAGCTTGTTGGACAAGAATCTGGAGGGCTTGTAGAATTTCAGGAGTCAGCACGCTGCCTGTAGTCTTTAACAGGCCAGCCGCGACAAGTCTCTCCGTTACCGCAGAAACAAGTTCTGGGGGCGCGTTCGGTGGTGGACTGCCTGCTGATGGGGCTGATGGGGCGGCGGGGTCTTGGGGGTTATCCATATCATACCTCAGTGGGTGGTGTAATAGACGCTTCGTCAGTAAGGTTCTTCCATCGTGAATACTGGGATTCTCCCCAGCCAGTCTTAGCTTTAATGTCGGTCTTATTGATGTGCTCTGTTGCCGCCTCTAATCCTTCCCTTTCACGAATATTCCGAATATCACTCTGGTCATCCAAGAGGTTTGATATATTCCGTTTGTATTCCGCAGTACCCGACTCGACCCTCTTCCAGCCCTTAGACTCCTCGTACCGCTCAAGATCGCGACCACTCCTAAACCTAAGCTCGTTACCCCGGTCTCTCAGAACAGGGTTGTCAGACTGCCTCAACCTGTGCCCAGCGGCCCTCTGCTTAGGGGTAAACATCTGGCGCTCTAAGTCATCAAGCTGGTGGCCTTCAAGCCCACCAACGCGAAACGCAGCAATAACCACACGTCCCGCTGACTCATCGCAGAATCTGCACGGTAGCGTATCTTCTACGGGGTCCCCGCAAAGGAACACCTCCTCGAAAACACCACTACAAGATGAGCACTTAAAATCAAAGACCGGCATTCAATACAACCCTAAGGTTTGGAATATGCTTGAACTCACATTCATCGCCTCATCTTCGGGAAGCCCGGCGTCCATCAGCATACCAACCACCTTGGTAACATCTTCCTCGGGCTGCTCTTCATCGCCCTGCTCAGCAACATGAGAGGCCCAGTCCTCCCCAGACATGTCCCCCATCTCTTCCCCATCGCTGATGAGAATCAGAAGTCCGAGGCTTTCCTCGTCACCGTTCTTTGCTTTATTGGCTAATTCTTTTTTATCATATTTCATGGTTAATCCTTTCAGGTGCCAGGAGTCAATGTTGGGGGTATGGGCGCCGGGAATGGGAGGGCCTCGGCTTGGGGTTGTTGTTCTTGGGCAGCGGCTTCAGCCATCATTGCTGCTTCAGCTTCAGTATCTTCTTTATTCTTAAGGATGCTCGGTCTGAACCCAAACAAGTCGAACACTTCTCTACTGAACTCAGCCCAGTCGATGTGATCGATCATCGGAGTGGCGGACATCTCCCCGATCAGTTGTATCAGGTTAGCCCGGCGAGCATTCCGGTCCTCCATGAGTGGGCTGAACGGCAGGACTCGCAACTTCGGTGTTATTGAGAGAAGCTCCATTGATAATGTGATCGGGTCCACATCCACCTGGGCATGGGACGCCAAGGAGATCATGTCGATGTTTGACACCTTTGGGTTCTGAACAGCCCAACGAACAATCTCCCCACCCTTCTCAAACCCAGAGCGAACAAATTTCACTAACTTCCGAACTCGCTTTCCGAGCCTTCCCTCGTCGCGGGCCATCAGTAACGAGACCTCTGCGGCTGTTCTGATGTTTTTAACAACACCCCGACCAGCGTCTAACTCACCAGCGATGCGGCGGATGTGCTGTTCAGATGCTGACAGGTGAGCATTGAAATCAAAAGTTGTTGGCATCTCGGGAGAAACAAAAATGTAGTCTGAGATTCTACCACCAGCCGGACGACTTACCGGTGCTGGCTCCCATGTCTTAGCGCGTGCCCACTTCCTCCACGACTCTTCGTCCGCGAACAACTCCCTGTCCACCAACATTCGTCGAGGCAAACGGCGGACGATCTCTCGACGCGCCGAGACCTGCTCGTTGATTTGTTTTTGGGTTGGGGCAAGCAGGCTGACATCAGGAATTCCTTTTGTTTGCCCCACTGACGGGTGCCACGTCAGCACATCATACGGATTACCATAAGGTGCCTGGCTCTTCATCAGTATTTGGCGCGTTGGGACGTGGACATGATAGAACATCGGAGGGTTGGCTCGAAGATCCCAATACTCGTGAAGAGTCACGAATTCTTTCAAGCCAGAATCTTTAAGCCGCTCGCTCTCGTCCCACCCCATATCCTCTCGCTGGCCCATCGCTCTGGGGTACGTGTCTGCCTTGATGCCCTTCCCTCGTTGGAGCTTGTAGACCTTATTCTTGATTCGAGACCTGAAGTCATCAACGTGAAGAACAAACCTCTCAGCCACCCAGTCGATGTCTTCCCATCTTGTGGCGTTACCGTCCCAAACAACCTCCCATGGTTGCTTGATTCTCCAGATGACGCGACCCAGCTTTGCTGACCAGCTTGCTTTTCTGACTGCCCCGCCGCGAAACAGGCAGGCGTTGATCACTGAGTTCTCCACCATATCATCCATGGAGTCGGCATCTGCCATCCAGTTCAGCACCGCAGCTAAACGTCGCCCAGCGAACGCGGGATCGTTCTCTCGGGTTGGTGTTGGTCCGCTGTTTTGTCGCGTGTCGAGCCACTCACACTGGGGGAGATCCATACTCAAGGCAGCACAAAGCGTATCTATGATTGGGAATATCTCGTTCTGGTGCGCTGCGTATGTCTTCGTTTCTTTGCTTGATGCGTAGCCATCGCCAGACCAAAACGTCCCACGCCAGTAGGCTAAGTTCCTTGTGTCCTCATCAGCTATTTCTTTCGCATAGTGTTGTTCATGCTGAGAGATCAGGCCTGTTATCCGTAGAACCTCTTTCTCTAACTTTTCTTTTGTGCTCACAGGTGATCCCCCCAAGGTGTTTCAGAGCGAGTCGAACCAGGCTCAATGCGTTCCATTAACTTTTCCCATGCTATCTGCGCTTCTTGTGCGGGACTAACTCTCTCATTGCCCCAACGTCCACCCAGCGGAGTATGTTGGTAGGCCCAAGCTGCGCCAGCCCAAGCGTTAGCGAGGTCGAAGTGGCCGCCTGAAGAATCACGGCGCTTGCCCCATGTGCCCCGGTAATTCATAAGCTGCTTAATGCTTCTTGTTGAATGTATCGTTAAGGAGCCATCAACAATCAGGTCCTGCAACGCACCCTCAGCCGCTCGCTTAGACTTCTCGGATGACCACCAACCTGGAATGCTGGCGCTTCCGCCACCCACCCTTCGTGATGCTCTATGGTACACCCGGCGATACTTGATGTTTGGGTTATCCACAAGGTGAGACAGAATCCCCTCACCAACACCATTGGCCTCAACATACAAGGTTGCGTTGTTATATTTCCGGCCAGTCTGGGCGAGAAAGTTCGACATTTCCCATGCGTTCTTGTGGCCAAGAAACTCACCAACCTGCGAACAATCAGTAACATCCAATACGACTGCGGCAAAAAGGTCTCGCTTCGACCAACTCGCGGCAGGGTCACAGAAAATAATATATTTGTGGCCATCGACTGGTTCTTGGTATTGGACCCACTCCTCCGAGCTTGCGCTCAGATTTGTTCCACCGTCTATCTTGTGAAGCATTTGACGGAGTCTTGTTCTGTCATATATGGCTTCGCCTGGGGATAACCAGCAGTCCGCCTCATCAATCGGGTACTCTGCCCTAAACCTTGTGAGCCGGTACGCACATTTAGGTAAACCAACCTGTTGCATCCAAACCGCTTGGGCTGTTGTCATTTGTGGATGCGAGTCCCAATACTCTTGAATGACCTTGGTTGGCTTCCATCCTGGCTGAGGTGGCTCTCTATACTCTGTTATCATTGTCCATGGGATGAAGCATTTTAACCACTGGCTGTTCGGTCTTTCAGCTTCCTTGCAAACCAAGTGGAGTTGGTCATCGAGGTGGCGGGGAGTGCTTTCCGCCATAATGAACCCGCCCTTATCGGGAACTGCATTACGTGCTGAAATCCAAGCATCTTCACCAGCAGCATCAGCCCACGAGGAAACCTCAGTGGCGAGCAGCACCTGGATTGTGTCACCACGCAATGGTTCGTCGTCCTGCACGGACGCTATATCGATCCGTGAATCAATACGGGGAAACTCCAGTGTTCGCTTAACCCTTCCATGACGCTCGGGCCTGATCGACTTTGGGGTTGAGCGCCAGTACCTGTTGGCCATCTCAGCCAGGTTTCGGGCGGTGGGTTTACGGTGAGCGAGGATTGAACACCAACAACCTCGACGAAACGCGGCGTGCTGGTAAACAATCCCAGTAAAGAATGACGAAGACCCTGTTTGGCGACTCTTGATGTGGACTAACCATTTCCTCTCAGCTACCGCACGCCGTACCGCAGCAGCCATCACCAATTGGTGAGGCCATAAGTTAAACGGGATAAGCCCCTGAGTCTTCGATCTTACCTTCAACATTGGTAAGAACCGCACAGGATCCCAGAAGTCAGGGTCTTTGGGGCTAACAACTCCCACTATTTTCCGCCTTGGAACATCTTGAACGGACCACTTGCTGTAAGCTCAAGGGCAGCAGAAGACTCTTCTGCTGATTCAGTCTTAGGGTTGGCTCGGCGTCTGGAGTCCAAGATCCCTCGGGCCTCCCTTAATAGAGTCGATGCGCCCTTGATCTCCTCAAGGGTAACGGGGCTGGATGACGGAACCAAGTACCTGTTGAAAAGATCTTCGGTCGCCATAAGAAGCCCGTCGTATGTCCTAAGCGAATACCTCTCATCGAGTGGCTGCTTCACTGGTGGTTCATTCTTTTCCGACATTTCTATTCTCCTGTAAGGCCGTCATTAATGCTTCTGGCGTCAGCCCTGAGTCTGGGAAAAGCTCACACAAACCAAAGACAAACCCTTGGTCTTCACCCAATGTTCTTATTGATCGTTGGATTGAGGCGTGGATGGCCTGTTTACTCACACCCTCGCTTCGACCAATCACACTGATATTGTCGCCCTCAACCCAACGAGTCATCCGTCGAAGCTGGACATCTGATAGGCAGCGCCTCATTGGTCGATGAATGGACCGATGTATCTTTCCGTTGTTGCCTTGCAGGTCTCGCAGAAGCGGTGCGCGGGCAGCCAACCATTCAAGCATCTGGTCCACATTCACTGTTCCGCGTGGAGAAAGTACAACTTCCCGATACCCGCTACGTTCGCGCTTTGACAAAAAGGAGTTAATAGCTTCTCTGATTTGATCCTGGACCGAGCCTTCTCCGCTCAGTAAACTATCATACATTCCTTGCGAAACTCTAAGGTGTACCCGCCTTTTTTTAGGAGTCCTACTCATGGCCCGTTCCTCGACACGAAACTCTTCTAAGAGCCTGAAGAAAAGCTCTACGAAATCTCTCACCATACCCACCCAGGAGGGTGTGGCTGAAGCAGCAAAACCAAAGAAAGCAGCCCCACCAGTTGCTCTCCAGAAACCAAAAGCGTTGAACACTGAATCGTTTGAACTGACCCTCAGCCAAGGCGGCGTCCAGGTGAGCATGATGATTCAAAGATCGAGAGCCAGGCAAGTGATTAGAGCCGTACAAAAACGGAACCTCCAAGCCCTTCCCCTCACCATTGTTGATGATAGCGGCTTGGCTCACACGTTCAGGTCCATTGATCACATCACCTACCCGGCTGACTTGCTTGCTTCTGATGAAAAGCTGACCAGCATCTAAGGCCATTTGGGTGGCTCCTTTGGAGGCAGCCTCTGTGAGGTTGCCTCCTCAAGAAAAGTCTCAGCCTCAGACGAGCCGTTCTCCAGAAGTTCAGAGTGTAGGTTTCTAAGCCTCTTGGCTTCGCTGTACAGTTTAGGCATGGCTGAAAGAACAGCCGCCAGCCGTGGTGCGTCGAGGGGGTTGTTAGCAACAACAAGATCTCCGTCGCCTATATCGCAACAGAAGCCTTGGCCAGGAAACCAACCGACAACCATCTTGGTTCCCTCGACGGACTCATCAACAACCTTGGCTGGAATGTACAGACCATCCCCCTTAAATAAGCGGCGACATCGGGTCAAAAGCATCAAGGCGCGCTTCCCTGCGGCCTCGTACCTCTCCCTGTTCTTCTTCTGTTCCATTGTTCTCCCGAATAAATTTTGCAGCAAACGCCTCCAACGGGAGGGCTATGTCCGCTGAGCTAAGCTCAAGTGCGCGGAGAATCTCTTCTTGCTCCATCCTGGTTGCTTTATTTTTCTCGGAACGAGCGACAATAAAGCAGCGACGGCGACCAAGGGCTTGCGCTAACCAGTCAAGATCGAGAGATCGTAGGTGTAAAATCCACCTAACTCTGAACCAAAACTCATTCGGGTTGACTGATGGCACCAACGTAACTCACTTTGAGGATTCTGCATGAAATCAAAAAAGCCTCTCCATACGTGGGGAAGTAAAGGCGTCGGCAAAAACCCGAAGAGCGGGGACTGTAAGCTCAGCGCCAAGTGGAAGAACGGGGACCGGAAGCTCGGTCGAACCATGGGGTCGTTCTGGCACGCCCACCCCAACAGCAAGATGGTTAAGAAACTTCGCATATGCTATGCCGGGGTCGTCACCATAGGCATGGTTCCGCACCACCTTGGGGTTGTGGCTTGGAAGCCGTGGATATTCCTGTCCAGGTATAATGAAATATGGAAACTTGATGGGGCCTCGCTGGATGATGGTAACAGAATACCACCACCAGGCGGACTAAAGCCACCACAACAGAAGATTTGGGCAGACGGAATAGCCAGGTTGGTGGCGGATGCGCTGACACCAAAGAAAGAACTCATCATAATGAACGAGGCTAAAAGGCGTTACCATGCCCTTGTTGCTGCCCTTGTGAATGAGAGGTGCATCAAGGCGGCGACGTATGGGAGAAAGCGGACTCCAACAGCATACGCTAAGGGTGTGAGTGGAGACTGGGTTGCCGCCGACCTCCTTAGGCCGAGAGAACCAACCTTAATGCACGCCCTAATGACGGCGTTGGTTCTTGCTCTACCTGCTGAGCGGGCAAGCGAGCTAATCAAGCTCGGGGCGTGGCTTGAGTATAGGATACCCCTATTCAACTCCGAAAGCTCAATGGCTCTGTATCATAACGCATGCTGGCAGCTTTCTCGCCTGTGCCCAACATGGCACGCGGAGAGCTTCCTGTGCGACTGGAACCTTCTTGGTCCACTGGATTCCATGTTCTACAACCAGTTCTTAAGAACGATGGGAGTGGCTTCTGCACGCGAGTTACCCATAGAGAGCATAGCTGGGTGCGGTGTCAACTACGGTGCAGAAGCCCCAGAGTGGAGAACTGATGCATCAAGGTGCTCTTCGTTCACCGTTGAAAGTGAAGAGCAAGCAAGACACAAAATGTATGAAGAAGAATGGGAGGAGTAACACGGCGGTGGGCCAACGGAGTGGCCTTGCCTGCTCCCACCTGTTGTGGCAGGTGGGTTCGACCGCAGTATTTGCAAAGCGCAAAAACCCAGCCGCCGTGTTCTCCACAATAGCACTATCCGTATCCGCAGGCCAGAAGATTAACCAACAAGTTCAAGCTCAAGGCTTTGCTGGTATCCAGGGGACACCCCAAGCTGGGCCTTACGCATCGCGGATTCAATCTCTGCCTCATTAACCGTCCGATAAATCTTAAGCATCATCTCAACAGAGTGCCCAAGGATTTGAGCAGCGGTGGCAACATCTACCCCAGACCGAGCCATTGTATCCGCCGCTAAGCGGCGCAGGCCGTGCGGGGAGAACGGTTTGATGCCGAGGTCCTTGCAGGCCTTGCGGACCTGGCGAGAGACCGCCTGGCGACGACCTGGGTGGCCATCAACATGGTCAGGGTAGTTGCCGACATTAAACACCCTGTCACATCCACCTGTTTGGGGAGAACGGAACTCCATTAACGATTTGCAGAGCCTGTCGGATAGGCTCACCTTTCTTGTTTTCCTGGTCTTCGTCTTGGTGAACTCCACCCAACCGCCATCAAGATCAATGTTTTGCCACCTCAGATCCATCACCGCTGAAATCCTCGCGCCGGTAGACCAGGCAGTCAAGAACGCCAACTGGATGTCGTTTCGGCGGACACAGTCACGCTCAACAGATGATTGGGAACCAATGCTCTGGTACACCAACTCACACTCTTCATTTGTTGGTGTTCGATGACTGTACGTGTACGCGGACGAGTTCCCTGGAGAAGGCCTTGTTGGCAACTTAACCTTAGGGAAATCCACAACACTAAACCGTATCTTCTTCCTGGGGTAGGCCCAAGCTATAGCCTGCTTTATAATACCGTAATCATAACTGATGGTGTTGGGAGACAGGCCCTTGAGCATACAGTTATCCACAAAGTTATCCACAAGGCAGACATCAGTGAGAGCGGTAACCGGCATCGGTCCCAACTCTGACCGCTTAATCCTTTTGGCTGACTGGCCTCTGGTAGCAACAGACCCAGAAGCGCACTGGCTCCTGGGTCGTTTTTGCTGGTACTCCATCCAACAGTCAAGCAGATCGCTTACGGTGATTGGTTGGCCCTTCACCGGCTTAGCGCGATGAACGCCAGTGATTATCATACGGCTGGCCTCCAGCATCGCATCCTCACTGCTGAGCCACCCTATGCTTCGGGTAGATGGAGAACCAGAACTACCGGGCGGATACCACTCGACGCGCCAGCGCCAAAGGTTTCCCTTTGGGCCAGCCATGCATCGAACAGTTAGCTTACCTACCTTGAACGGTTTTTGTTTACTCAAGAGAACCTCCTATCCATGTGTAACCACAAGGGTGACACATGTAAAGGGGGACTCCTTAGAAAGGTATGCCGTCGTCGTAACCGAACCCCTGGTTATTGGCCTTCGGGGCGCGTTGTGATGGAGAGGCTTCGTCTCTTGGATTGTTTAGAAACTTAACCTGCTCCGCAACAATCTCGGTCTTGTATCGTTCCGCCCCCTCTTTATCAGTCCACTTACGGGTCTGGAGGCGGCCCTCAATGTAGACTTGCTTACCTTTGCTGAGGTATTTACCGATGGCTTCAGCGGTGTTGCCGAACGCAACAACTGAATGCCATTCAGTGTGGTTGCCCCACTCTCCCTCAGGGTCTCTTCGCCGTTCATTTGTGGCGATACGCAGATTGCAAACAGCCGCGCCGGAGCGGGTCTCTCTGAGTTCTGGGTCGCTTCCAAGGTTCCCTACGATGATTGCTTTGTTTACTGTCATATGCAGTCTCCTTTTTATTCAAGATCTGCGAGCAAGGCAGTCCACTCTTCAGTGCTCACCGTCGAGTACACGATGTTGATGAGCTTTGCGAGCAGGCGAGCCATGCCGATTGTTGTTGTTGGAAATAAGAGGCAGTAATCTGACTCTTTGATATTGTTTGAGGTAACACAAACAAGATTGTTATCCACATCCTTACCAAGATTAACAAGGATGGTGCTGACCTCAAAATCGAAGGCATACCAACTCTCGTCTTCAAAATCCTCATCTTCCCCAATGGGTATGATTACGGTCTTGGCAATAATGGGGTCGAACTCATCAGCCATTAGTCTGAGTTGTACCGATTGGAAACATAAACCGGGGTCAGCTTGGCTCGGTTTATCTTCCATTCGGTGTGCCTTTCATTTGAGCGTAGAAAGATCTCATCCATCTTCTTGGACTCTACCGGCCTCGCCAAACGAAAGGCTGCGGCCATGTATACCCACTGATTCTTCGGGAAGTCCCGCACTATCCATTTCAAGAAGTCGTCTTCTGTCTTAAAGGAGTCAGGCTTAACGTCTTCCCGTTCACAGAAGAACTCCCGAAAGAATATCTCAGTCTCATTAGATAAGAATAAATGGTCGGCCTTATCCGTCCATTGGTGATCGTTGAAGCGGAACGCCATATTGCAGACGACATTGCTGAGCCTTGGGGATACCTTGAAACTTTCTGGTAGAGCCATGTTCACCTCAATAGGGTAAAGAAGATCCCCCCGGCAAAGGTCAAAACGACCAAAGCATCCCGGCATGCCGTGCTGAACCCGAATAAGGTTATTTCTCCGCGAAGAACATTTATCCTTGCTAACCCTCGCCGGGGAGGGCGAGTGAATGAGATGCCGGGGGGATCAAAAAGGTTGATTGATTGGAGGGCGGTTATCATACCGACCCTTCAGAGACAGTTATCTTGCATACAGGTGGGGGGTTGTGCTTCAGCTTTCCAGCTTCAAGGTTAGCGATGAACCGTTCTCGGTTCTTCTCCGTCCATGTTGATGGCCGACCGTACCCAACGATTTCACAAAAGGCGGAGATTTCCTCAATCTTGTACCCACAATCACGCAAAGACACGGCGAACTTGGCTGAATCGAAGTCCTTACTGTGTTTCGGTTTGTGCTTCTTGTCCTTCCTTAACGCCTTTCTTTTGACTACAGCCTCGGAGACCTTGGTGGCTATTGGTCGAGGGTCCTTGACTTCATTAAGACTTAAAAGCCCAGTGCTGATGTCGTTATGGATCTTACCCCTCTCCTTTTCGCTTGTGTTCTCCCATGTGTCCAGATGTCGGTACTTGAGCCACGCATCAAGCTCATCAACGGTGAGACCGTAGTCTGAGAACATGCGCTCAGTTGCCGATGGCTTCGCAACCTTAGGCGGAGCAGCCTTGGGTGGGGCAGCCTTACGCGCTGGACCCCTATCCCTTTGCGGACGGGCGTTTCTCTGGTTCTTCTTGCCCATGTCGCGCTCTTCAGCGTCCATGTCCTCAGATGCCAGCATAAGGGCAGCGAGCAGCCCGTAACGCCGAGCGAATGTTACCGCACCCCCGAGCTTCTGCGGCCCGCTCAGGCTCTTGTTATCCATAGAAACAATAGGGTAGCGAGACTTCAACCACTCCCCAGACTTGTGAAACAGCACAGTCTCGACTTCCCGAACGGATGTTGCCT
>Ga0163179_10000375_pt1 | contig 32212 bp, 26 predicted proteins | sample AtlANTMetagenome_FD_109643 | JGI IMG/M metagenome (GOLD analysis project Ga0163179, IMG submission 109643) | Marine eukaryotic phytoplankton communities from the Atlantic Ocean - Atlantic ANT 2 Metagenome | ecosystem: Environmental > Aquatic > Marine > Oceanic | place: North Atlantic Ocean... | reverse complement strand
AAGACCCAGAAAGAGCTTGGCCTCTTTCTCAAGGGGCACTGGAACATCAAGGCCAAGGAGAGCTGTTCGACCTGCCACCGCTAAACCATGAGCAAACGCATCTGGCATCATCCGGAGATTCCTGAGGAGGACGAGGGGATCGCTTCCTGGCGGAGCGTGGGAGAGCTCGAGCGGAGCCCTGCATTCCAGGAACAGCTGAACCGTGAGTTCCCGGAAGGTTCCGGTCATCTCAGTGAGGAAGACCAGCAGGCCTCCCGTCGGAGCTTTCTGAAGCTCATGGGGGCCTCGTCCGCGTTGAGCGGGTTGACCCTCGTGTCGTGTCGCCGTCCGGAGTCCTACATCGTGCCCTACAAGAAGGCACCGGAGTGGGTCATTCCCGGTAAGCCACTCTACTACGCGTCCTCTCGCCCTCGGGCGGAAGGGGCAGTTCCCCTGGTGGTGACCACCTTCGAGGGGCGGCCGACAAAACTGGAGCCGAACGGTGGGCACGGTGAGGGATGCGGTACGGACGCCCTGACGCAGGCTTCCGTTCTCAATCTGTACGACCCCAAGCGCTCCCGTGACTTCCTCAAGGGCGGACAGAAGGCCTCGCAGAAGGATTTTGAGGAGGTATTCTCCTCGATTGCACAGGAGGGCGGGAAGCTCGCCGTTTTGGTGGGAGAGGACGATTGTCCGACCCGTAACCGGCTGAAGTCAGAGATAGAAACGGCCTATCCAGGATCGCGGTTTTACAGCTTCGAAGCGCTTCGTGGAGAAGCCCGGCGGGAGGTTCACACGGAAGTGTTCGGAGACGGCAGCGAGGTGGTGGTGGATCTTTCCAAGGCCGACCGGATTCTTTCGCTTGATTGTGATTTTCTGGGCGTTGACCCGATGGGGAGTCATGCTCAGTTCTCGGAAAGGAGGCAAGGTGGGGCCGGGGATTACCGGCAGCAGATTGACCCCGAGGTCATGAACCGCTTATACGCGGTGGAAACCGCCTACAGCCTGACCGGCGGCATGGCCGATCACCGGTTGCGGGCCAAACCTAGTCAGATCGCCAAGATCGCGGCGGAGGTGGCGGCAGGGCTCGATATCACGGTTGGGGGTTATGAAGCGGGCAAGATTTCGGCCGAGGAAAAGACGGCCCTCCTGGGGAGCGCTGAGAACTTCGATAAATGGATTGAGGGCTGTGTGGAGGATCTCAGGGCCCACGAAGGAAAGGCCGTAGTCCTGGCCGGAAGCCGTCACAGTGAGGACGTGCAGCGCATTGCCGTTGCCATCAACAAGAAACTTGGTGCCTACGGCGAGACTCTGGTGGCCTACGCCACTGGGCGCGAGGGATATGGAACAATTGCGGAGTTCGAGGCCGAGGTCGATTCTGACACGACTGTTCTTTTACTGGGCCCTTCCAATCCGGTTTACGATCGTCCGGGGGGCAAGTTCGCAAGCCTCCTCAGCAAGGCGAAGGTGAGCATTCATCTTGGGCTGCGGACCGACGCCACGGCGCGGGCCAGCGATTGGCACGTGCCGGCGGCCCATTATCTGGAGAGTTGGGGCGACACCCGGACAGCGGGCGGAACCTATTCTCTGGTGCAGCCCATGATCCTGCCGCTCTACGGGGGCTTCTCGGAAATCGAGATCCTGTCCCAGCTTCTCGCCTGGCGGGCGGTGGACTGGGCCCAGGTCGATAGCGGTAATGCGGAGGACAGTATCCCTGCGCCAAAGCTCATTGCAGGAGAAGGACCTGAGGGGGCAGCGTCTCCGGCTCTTGCGGAAGTGCGCAAGACCTTCGCGCTTCCCTCCAATGCCAACGACGAGAGCGACACCGCCTGGAAGGAAGCCCTGAAGAACGGCTACCTGCAGAGCAGCAGCTACAGCAGTGTGGAGGTTGGCGATCCTGCGCCCATGCTTACCGCACGCAAGTCGGATGGAATTGAGCTCAACTTTCTGGCGGACGCCTCCGTCTGGGATGGCCGTTACATAGACAATGGCTGGTTGCAGGAAGCGCCCGACCCCATTTCCAAGCTCTCCTGGGATAATGCCGCGTTGGTCTCCCCGAAGACCGCCAAGTCGCTCGGGGTCTATGATGCGGTCCAGGAACTGGAGCCGGAGACGGATGTCCCGCTGCTTGGCAAGGTGAAGAATGCGCCCAAGCCGCTGATTGACGAGGGGCAGAACGCCGCTGCTCCGATGGTACGGATCAAGACCGCGGCGGGGCGGATGGAAATTCCAGTTCTGGTGGCCTTTGGTCATGCTGACGACTGCATTTCGATTGCCCTGGGTTACGGTCAGGGCGCATCGGACAAGCGGGATGGGGTGGAGCCGGCCAGTGAAGATGATGCCCATGCGGTGGTTGGACTGGTAGGCATCAACACGGGATTCAATGCCAACCAGCTGCGAAGCGGCGCCTCTTTCAGCGGAGTGGCAGCCGATGTGGCGAGGACCGGAGAAAGGTATGCGGTTGCGCTCGTCCAGGAGCACAACGCCATGAATGGCCGTGCCCTCGCACGTGAGATCTCGACCGGCGAGGTAGGCTACCACGGGAAGACGCTCCCTTTTGAGAAGCAAGTCGCCAAGGTCCGTGAACAGGGGCCGGTGGACTCGCATGCCCCGGAAAACATCTCCCTCTACAAGCGACGTGGTTCCACCACGTGGGAGGGGGACAAGGACAAGCAGGAGGATCTCATCAGTGATAAGATCCACCAGTGGGGAATGGCCATTGACCTCAACACATGCACCGGCTGCAACGCCTGCCTGGTTGCCTGTCAGGCAGAGAACAACATCCCGATCGTGGGTAAGCAGCAGGTTGCGATGGGACGAGAGATGCACTGGGTGCGGATGGACCGTTACTTCGCCACGCCTGTCTACGAGCACGACGAGAAGGGTTACATCAAGAAGGAGGGAGGCAAGAAGGTGCCCGTCCCCGACTGGGTGAAGGAGAACCCGGAGATGGTGCCCCAGCCGGTTTCCTGTGTGCAGTGTGAGAATGCGCCCTGCGAAACAGTGTGCCCGGTCAATGCCACCGTGCATACCGAGGAAGGGCTTAACTCGATGGCCTACAACCGGTGCATCGGGACCCGCTACTGTGCCAACAACTGTCCCTACAAGGCGAGGCGGTTCAACTATTTCGATTACAACAAGTACAACCCCTTGGTTGCGCACAACCTCTACAAGGGGCCAGCTGGCGAGACACAGCGAGGCGCCGCCCCCCATCTTCAGCGTAACCCGAATGTCTCGGTGCGCATGCGCGGAGTGATGGAGAAGTGCACCTACTGTGTGCAGCGTCTGGAGAGCGCCAAGATCAAGCAGAAACAGATCGGGCGCGACAAGACTCTCCGCTCCGGGGCGAAGTCGACCGAGGTAGCTGTCAGTGCGGAGGATCTGCGGATCAAGCCGGATTCCGTCAAGGTCGCCTGTCAGGATGCCTGCGACGCGAACGCCATCAGCTTTGGTAACCTGCTCGACAAGGAGGAGGCCAAGGTTTGGAGGGCGAAGTACAAGGGTGAGAAGAAGAACGACAAGGGCTTTGTCGAAGTCATTCACAACCCGCGAAACTACGACGTTCTGCAGTATATCGGGACGGCCCCGCGGACCAGCTATCTGGCTCGCGTGAAAAACCCCAACCCGGACATGCCGGATGCGGAATACCGTGGGCTGGCTACCATTCACACCGCTTAATCACGAACCCGGAAATTCTTCATGGCAGATACCGCCACCAAGACTGCAAGTGAGGCGTCCGCGCCCCGGGAAGTGAAGCTCCCGGTGCTGGAGCGTGAGAAGCTTGTCCTCAACAAGCGGTCCTACCACTGGATCACCGAGCGCGTCTGCGGGGTGATTGAGAACAGGCAGCCCCGGATCTGGTGGGCCCTCTTCATTCCGACCGTCATCATGGCGATCGTGGGCGTGGGCGGAGGGCTGATCTACCTGGTGACAACCGGGGTGGGAGTCTGGGGCAATACGAACCGCGTGATGTGGGGGTGGCCGATCGTAAACTTCGTGTTCTGGATTGGAATTGGCCACGCCGGAACCCTCATTTCCGCGATCCTCTTCCTGACCCGCCAGAACTGGCGGACATCGATCAACCGGGCAGCCGAGGCGATGACGATCTTCGCGGTGATCTGTGCTGGAATCTTCCCGGCCTTCCACGTGGGAAGGGTCTGGATGGCCTGGTATCTCGCGCCCATTCCGAACGCGAATGCGATCTGGCAGAACTTCAAGTCGCCGCTCCTCTGGGATGTCTTCGCGGTCTCGACCTACTTCTCGATCTCACTTGTGTTCTGGTTCCTCGGAATGGTGCCCGACCTGGCAACCATCCGGGACCGCTGCAAGCGTGGGGTGAAGAAGGCCCTTTACGGGTTATTCTCCCTTGGGTGGCGCGGTAGTAACCGGCATTGGAGCCACTACGAGATGGCCTACCTTCTCCTCGCGGCGCTCTCGACCCCGCTCGTCCTTTCGGTGCACTCGGTGGTGAGCTTTGACTTCGCTACCTCCATCGTGCCCGGGTGGCACACCACGATTTTCCCGCCCTACTTCGTGGCTGGGGCCATCTTCGGAGGGTTCGCGATGGTGCTCACTATCATGATCCCGGCCCGTTTCTTCTACGGGTTGGACGACATGATCACGATGAAGCACATCGACAACATGGCCAAGATCATCCTCCTGACGGGTTCGATCGTCGGCTACGCCTACCTGATGGAGCTTTTCGTGGCCTTTTACTCGGGGGCCAAATACGAGATGGCGGCCTTCACCTACCGGATCACCGGTCCCTACTGGTGGGCGTATGTGGCGATGATGAGCTGTAACGTGCTTTCACCCCAGCTCTTCTGGTTCAAGTGGTGTCGTGAGAACCTCTGGGTCGTCATGGGAGTGTCGATGTGTGTAAACGCCGGGATGTGGTTCGAGCGCTTTGTGATTATCGTGACCACTCTCGCGCGTGACTTCATGCCCGCGAACTGGAAATACTACAACGCAAGCTGGGTGGACATTGGCCTGTTCCTGGGAACGATCGGCCTGTTCACCGCGCTATTCCTTCTCTTCCTGCGTTTTCTGCCCTGTATCAACATCGCGGAGGTCAAGTGGGCCAAGGAGGAAAGCGATGTACACTTCGACGACAAGAAGGCGCACCCCGACGAGGGCACGGTTGTGGAAGCCTCCTACCAGCACGAACTTGAGAAAGGAACTGCCGAAGTCTGATGAGCACATCTGTCAAACGCGTTTACGGTTACCTGGCCGAGTTTGAAAGCGCCTCCGCCCTCTACAAGGCGGCCCAGAAGGTGCGTGATGCCGGATTCCGGAAGTGGGATTGCTACACGCCCTACCCGGTGCATGGTCTCGACTCCGCCATGGGCTTGAAGCGCTCAATCCTGCCTTACTTTGTATTCTTCGGCGGTGTTACCGGGCTCATCACCGCCTTCATCCTGGCATACGTGACACAGGTGGGAATCTACCCCACGGTGGTACAGGGCAAGCCGGCCAACATCTTTACGGTGCCGGCATTCTTCCCGATCATGTTCGAGCTCACCGTGCTCTTCTCCGGATTTACGACTCTCTTTGCCTGTCTGGGCCTCTGCCAGCTTCCACGCTGGAACCATCCGCTCTTTGCAAGCCGGCAGTTTCACCGGGTAACCGACGATGGATTCTTCATCGCGATTGAAGCGCGGGATCCCAAGTTCTCGGCGGAAGGAACGAAGGGGTTCCTCGATGAAATCGGGGGCGATAATATTGAACTGGTCGAGGACGACGGAAAGTAAGTTGACGCTGACACCATGAAGTACTTCTTCCTCGCCTTTATCGGAGCAATCGTCCTGACGATCGGAATCTTCGGGTTTCGTGGTGACAAGACGACCAACACGCCGATCGAAATCTTCCCGGACATGGACCGCATGGATTTTGTCAAGGGGCAGAAGCCGAGTGATTTCTTCCACGATGGCATGGGAGCGCGCCTTCCGGTGAGCGGGACGGTGCCACATGCCAGTGACGACGGCGTGTTTCCGGTGGAATTCGGAGAAGGCAGGACGGGGCACTATTTCACCGGGGCGATCAACGACTATTTTGCGAGAGGCCTTCCACTGGAGGAGCTTGGTTTGATTGGGGACGGAGCCGTGGGGGAGATGCAGGCACTGCTGCGGCGCGGGCAGGACCGTTACTCGATTTTCTGTGCGATCTGCCACGGCGAGGTGGGAGATGGGACAGGCACGGTCAGCCGATACATGGCTGCCAAGATCGCTAACCTGCACGACCCCCGCTTCGGCAGCGGCCAGTATCCCGATGGGATGCTGTATCATGTCATTGCCCAGGGGAAGGGGTTGATGAGCGGATACGGTGCGAGTATTCCGGTGCGGGATCGCTGGGCCATCGTGGCCTACGTGCGTGCCCTGCAGGATTCGAAGAATCCGTCGGCTGCTCCTGATCCGGACGGAGACACCCCGACCGAAGATAACACCGCGAAAACGGTGCCAGAAGAGCCTGAAGCCCTCGAACCAATCGCCTCGGCGAACGATAACCCGGCAGGAGGGGCCACTAACTGATTTCCGGCATGGCACACGAACTGGTCACATCAGCAGATATCCCGGTCGACGGCGAAAAGCTGGAAGCCGACAAGCTGAGCCGCATCAAGTTGGTGTCTCTGGGCATCTTTGGTGTCGGTTTCATCCTGAGTATCCTGCTGCTCCTCGGGGCTTTCGGGCGGGGGATTCAGGGATCCTACAGCTTCTCCTGGCTTTATGCCTTTTTCTTCTTCGCCACCCTTGCTCTGGGCGGCTGCTTCTGGACCCTGCTTCACAATGTCTCCAATTCCGGCTGGGGAGTCTCAGTGCGGCGGGTGATGGAGAACGTCGGATACGTCTTTCCCTGGATGATCATCCCCGTTATCCCGCTCCTCCTGCCGCAGGTTCAGGAATTCCTCTACGAATGGATGGAGAAACACCGGATGGCCGGGGGCGGAATCGGAAAGTCGGCTGCCGATGGCCTGCATCATGGAGAACACACCGATCACCTGCTCTCCAGCAAGTACTGGTATCTCAATATCAGCTTCTGGTATTTCCGGGTGATCGCTTATTTCGCGCTTCTGGGGTTTGTGATTTACTTTTTGCGCAAGCTGTCCGTCGACCAGGACATGGACCCGGAACCGGGTGTGAGCCGTCTCTACCGCGCACGCTTTCACTCCTGCTGGGGCGTTCCAGTTTTCGCGGTTGTGCTCAGCTTCCTTGCCATCGATCTCGTCAAGGGACTCGACTACAAGTGGTTCTCCACGATGTGGGGGGTGTATGTGTTTGCGGGGAGTGCTCTCAACGCGATGGCGGTTATCATCCTCGTTACGATCGCCCTCCGCCGCATGGGCTACCTGAAGAACGTGGTCGGTCCCGAGCATGACCACCTGATGGGCAAACTGGTCTTTGCGTTCACGGTGTTCTGGGCCTATATATCCTTCGACCAGTATTTTCTCTACTGGTACGCCAACATCACGGAAGAGACCCGCTACTTCGTCCTGCGTAACACCGGCGGGTGGAACTACGTGAGTACCCTTTTGGTCTTTGGACACTTTGCCGCACCTTTCCTTCTCCTCATCCGACAGGATCTCAAGCGTCGGAACGGCTATATGATCATTGTCGCCGGCTACCTGCTCTTCATGCACATGATCGATGTCTATCACATGATCATCCCCGAACGCGGGCCTTCCGTGAGCAAGATCCTCAATCCCGATGACCCGGAGAAGTGGGTCCTCTGGCTCAATGGTTCGCTGGTGGGGGATGTTCTCGCCTTTGTGACGGTGGGGGCCTTTTTCCTGTTTGTCCTTCTTCGCAACCTCGGGTCGGCCGCTCTCTATCCGCACCGCGACCCGCGTATTCTCGAATCAGCCAACGTGCATAACTGATGGACTCGGCGAACGACAATCCTCTCAAGCGATTCTCCACCTTCTGGGTCGGGCTCGTTCTTTTTGCCGCTTTCGGGCTGGCGGGTCTGGTCCTGGGTATCGGTTTCAACAAGCCTGTCAAAAACGGCTACGACGAGGTGAATTCCGAGCGCCGTGAAACCATCAGGGAAGAGGTCGATAAGACTCACGCTGGAGCAAGGGACATGGCGGACAAGAGCTTCGAACGGGTGGGTGCCGTTTATCTCGAGAGTGCTCCCGTGGCGGTGGAAAAGCCCGAGTTCATTCTGCCGGGTTCTGCCACCCAGCTCGGCAAGGCATCCGGCGGAACGGGAGTGAAGGTTCCGGCAGGATTCCCGGAAGTTGCCGCCGACGCGCCCATCGACCCGGCCGTGATGGCCAAGGGGCAGGCTCTCTACGCGGTCTGCTCAGCTTGCCACGGACCCAACGGAGAGGGAATGTATCACATCAACAAGACGGGACCGCCGCTCGCAGACTCGGAGTGGGTCGTGGGCCCGGTGGCCAACTTGATCGCCATCCAGTTTCGCGGCTTGAACGGGACAATCGAGGTGAACGGCAAGTCCTACACCCCGGTTGCCCCAATGGCTCCCCTTCCGCTCGACGACGAATCGGTTGCGGCCGTGCTCACTTATATTCGTAACAGCTTTGGTAACAAGGCCTCGCCGGTCACCGCGGAGCAGGTGAAAGCCATGGAAGGGGAGAAGGGCAAGCCCATGTTGAGCCCGGCCGATCTCATTCCGCCAAAATAAATCAACGGACGCTCACCAATGGTCACAGACACTGACAGCGATACGGCGTTGCAAAAGGATCTTGAGCTGCGGGCAAGAATTGACCGCTCGCTGCGGCACCCCGTGATGTTCTTCTTTACCAGCGGAGCGGCGTGGCTGGCAGTGGCGGTCCTGCTCGGATTCATTTCCTCATTCAAGTCGCACGATTCGACCTTCCTCGCGAACCTGGGCTTTCTGAACTATGGGCGGGTTTACCCGGCCCACCTCACGGTCCTGATCTACGGCTGGGGTTGCCAGGCGGCCTTCGGACTCATCATCTGGCTCATGGCGCGCCTCTCCCGCAAGGAGTGCACTTCGGTCGGGGTGATCCTTACCGCCGGACACCTCTGGAATTTCGGGGTGAGCGTGGGGGTCCTCGGAATTCTGGCAGGATATGGGTCGGGACGCCCTTGGATGGAGTTTCCCGCGGCAGTCTGGCCCTTGTTGCTGGTGAGTTACTTTTTCATCACAATCTGGTCCTTCATCCAGTTCCGTTGCAGTGAAGGGGGCAAGACCTATGTGGCGCAGTGGTATCTGGTCGCAGCACTCTTCTGGTTTCCCTGGATCTACCTGAGCGCCCACCTGTTTGTCTTTGTTTTCAACGGGCACCCCGTCATGGCCGCAGGTGTGAATGCGTGGTTCAAGTATGCGCTTATTTTCCTGTTCTTCACCCCGGTGGCCCTTGGAACGGCCTACTACCTTGCGCCCAAGGTCACGGGGCGTCCTGTTTACAGTTACACGCTGGCGCTTTTCGGATTCTGGGCCCTTGCCGTCATTGGCCCCTGGGCTGGAATGCAGAAGCTGGCGGGCGGTCCACTCCCGCAGTTTCTTCCCTATCTGGGTGCGGCGGCGACCGTTCTCATTCTCATTCCGGCGCTCGCGGTGGGAGTTAACATTCTCCTGACATTGCGTGGACACGAGGCCGAGGTGACCGCCAGTCCATCGCTGCGCTTTACCATTGGGGGTATTGTCAGCTTCGTGATACTCGGCGTGATGGGGCTGGGCCTCAATACTCCGGCATCCCTCAAGATGACTCAGTTTTCACTCGCCGGGTATGGCTTCGAGGTGCTTGCCATTTATGGCTTCTTCAGCATGTGCGCCTTCGGGGGGATCTATTTTATCGTCCCGCGGATTACCCGGCGTGAGTGGTTGTCGCGTCGTTTCATCTCGTGGCACTTCTGGCTCAGTCTCTACGGCATCGGGACAGTGGTGGTCTGTTCGATCCTGGGCGGACTTTTCCAGGGAGCGGCCCAAGAGGCCTACAACGCCGCGTGGTCTGATGCCGCCACTCGAAATTACGCTTACAATGTCGGAACAACCGTGGCCTGGGGTTTAATCATCTTCAGTAGTCTCTTCTTTCTCCTCCATCTTCTTCTGATGTGGGCCCGTCTCGGTCGGCGCAGTCAGCATCCGACTCTTCTGAAGGGTGACCATCACGAGGATTCGCCCCACGGGCCGGATGGCGATCTCGATGAACTCCAAACCGCGGAAGCCTGAATTCTACCATGACCTTCAAAGCCTTCATGTCTGCGCTGGCGGTGAGCTTCGCCGTCCCATGGTTTCTCATCATCGTGGTCCCCTACGCAAAGATGCGTGATCTCGAGCCGGTGCACTTCGAGCAGGACAGTGATGGACGCGATGAGGTATACGTGCCCCGTCGCTCGGGCAGGATTTCAACAGGTTCCGCGGTATATGGAGCCAATGGGTGCTACGTCTGCCATACCCAGATGATTCGCAAGGGCTTTGCAGGGTCGGAACTGGGTCGGCCGGACTGGGCAGGTTTCCGCGTTCAGGATGAGAGCGGTGTCAGCATCAACACGTCCCGGGAAACGACGCCGTATGACTTTGTCGGGGAAGAGTTTGCCCATGTCGGGATCATGCGTGTCGGGCCGGATCTCAGTAACGTCGCGGGGCGCGTTCAGAAATATCTGGATCACCCGCTCACCAAGGCGGACAGCCCCGAGGGTTGGCTATACCTGCATCTCTACAACTCAGCGCTCAAGACGGTAACCTTGAACAACAAGTTCGGGTGTCCGCGACAGACACATCTTTTCAAGGAGCAGCCCCGCGTGGGGCAGGGCAGCCCGAATGCCGTTCCGGGGTTGGAAAATGATGGAATGGAAGTCCTGCCCACTGGAAATGCCAAGGCGCTGGTCAGCTACCTCCTTTCCCTGAAGAAGGACGATGCGGTGCCTTACAGTATCAATTACAGCCGCGATAAGAAGAAGGCCGAGTAACCCCCCAGTCAACGAAGCGATGGCCCATTCCAAGGATTCCGAAAACCAGCGTCCCGACCTCGAGGACAGCACCAACGTGGTGGAAGCGCACGCCTCCCTGCTGGCCACCGGAGCGGCCCAGTCGAGGGAGAGGCGTATTGAGGAAACCGGGATGGAACCGGTGTCCCTCTGGGTCTTTCTCGGTAGCGCGATCGTTCTCCTGGTAGGAGGGGCGGTAGTGGGTGCAGGGGGTAAGCTGTTCAACTACGACCCCCATCCAACCGGCTACGTGCGTCCGGAGTATATCAGCGATGCCGACAGTGGGCCGACGATCGGGCCCATCATGGAAGCCCTCATGAAGCGGGGTAAGAATATCTATACCAAGTGCAGCGGCTGCCATGGTTCCAGCGGAGCGGGGGACGGAGGCAACCGGCCTCCTCTTGCGAACTCCGAGTGGGTCACGGGGAGCCCCGAGCGTCTCGCAATGATCATCCTGAACGGGGTAAAGGGACCGATCGTGGTTGACGGTAAGACCTACGGGGCGGACGTCATGGACGGGCAGGGGCCGCTCACTGCGGATGAACTTGCGGGGATCATGACATACGTGCGCAACAGCTTTGGAAACGAGGTGGGCGACGTGGTGACTCCCGAGCAGGCCGCGGAGGCCATCAAGATATCCAATGTCCGTGCCGGAGCGCACATGAGTGCCGACGAATTGAACGCGAACCACGACAAGGCGCTCGAGGGTGATCCCATCGACCCAAGCACGCCGGTGGACTTTGAAACCCTCAAGCCCGTGGAGGCGTCAGCCCCCGCTCCAGCCGAGTAACAATCCCCAGCCTGAACGACGATGAGTGCAGAAGCGGCAGCAGATCACGGTCATGGTCATGACGACCATCACGACGACCATCACCACGACCCCCCGTTCTATAAGAAGTATATCTGGTCCACCGATCACAAGGTGATTGGTATCCAGTATGGGATTACCGCGCTGCTTTTCCTGGCGTTCGGATTTTTCCTGATGATGGTGATGCGCTGGAGCATCGCCTATCCCGAAGAGCCTCTCCCATGGTACTTGAACTGGATTTTCAGCGAGGAATGGAAGGCCCGGTGGCTGGTGGATGGCAAGGTTACCGGTGATACCTACAACATGTTCGGGGCCATGCATGGAACCATCATGGTTTTCCTTGGTATCGTGCCTCTTGGATTCGCGGCCTTCGGGAACTTTGTCACCCCGCTCCAGATTGGAACGGTCGACATGGCTTTCCCGCGCCTGAACATGCTCAGTTACTGGTGCTATCTCGTAGGTGGCCTCGTCATGTGTGCTAGCTTCTTCATGGAGTCCGGAGCGGCAAAGTCCGGTTGGACGAACTACTCTCCCCTCGCCAACTTCTCGGATGGGCAGATTGTGAACCAGTTCCTGGCGGGTCAGACGCAATGGCTCCTCGGAATGGTCTTCCTGATCACATCCTCTCTTCTCGGTGCGGTCAACTTCCTGACTACTCTTATCAACCTGCGTGCCAAGGGCATGACCTGGATGCGAATGCCCTTCTTCTGCTGGGCCATGCTTGTGACCGGGTTCCTCCTTCTCCTCGCCTTTCCGCCCCTCGAGGTGGCCGCCCTGATGCAGTTGATGGACCGGACGGTCGGTTCGAGCTTCTTCATGCCCAGCGGACTCTACACCTCCGGCTCAGGTGTCGTGGAGGCGTCCGGTGGAGGCAGTCCGCTGCTCTATCAGCATCTTTTCTGGTTCCTCGGGCACCCGGAGGTCTACGTCCTCCTCCTGCCCGCGATCGCCTGTGTGGCGGAAATCATACCGGTAAACACACGGAAGCCCCTCTGGGGCTACAAGCCCATGGTCTGGTCGATCGTGATCCTCGGTTTCCTGAGCTTCATCGTATGGGCCCACCACATGTACCTTACCGGAATGGGACCGGTTATTTCCACATGGTTCCAGACCACTACGGTGTTGATTTCGGTGCCCTCGGTCATCCTGCTGACATCCATGATCGTATCGCTCTGGGGAGGCTCCATCCGATTCAACGTGCCGATGTTGTGGGCAGTTGCGTTCCTGCCCATGTTCGGGATCGGGGGCCTGACAGGTCTTCCCCTGGCTTTCAACCTGGTGGATCTGCACCTCCACGACACCTATTACGTGATCGGGCACTTTCACTATGTGGTGGCCCCCGGGGTGCTCTTTGGCCTCTTTGCCGGCATCTACCACTGGTATCCAAAGATCACAGGCCGGCACATGAATACGACTCTCGGGCATCTCCATTTCTGGCCGTCCCTGATCTTCATGAACGTTCTCTTCTTTCCGATGCTCATCCAGGGCATGGCCGGCTTTCACCGGCGGTGGTATAACGGAGGTGACGCTTACCTGGCCAAGGCATCCGGAAGTGAAAACATCTTTGGTAATACCGTGGCGGAATGGATTCATCTCAATCCGGTGATGACCTGGGGTGCGTTCCTGCTCGCCGTGTCCCAGATTCCCTTCTTCATCAATTTCTGGTCCAGCCTGTTCGTCGGGGAAAAGATCAAGAATGACAATCCCTACGATGCGACCACTCTCGAGTGGGCGACTCCTACCCCGCCGCCGCATGGGAACTTCACCTTCGACGTGGCGGCCTACCGTGGTCCATACGAATACAGCCGTGATGACCATGAGGGGGACTTCTTTCCCCAGTGGGAAGAACCCAGGCGAGAGAAACCAGCCGAGCAACCGGATCCTGAACCGGAAGCCGAGCCAGCCCCGTAACGACCTTCCACTCCCTGCACTATGGAGATTCCCTATACAGTCACCGCTCGGAAGGATACCGGCCTTTTCAACTCGAAGGTTGGGATCTGGCTCTTCCTTGCCTCGGAAGTGATGCTCTTTGGCGGCCTATTCTCGGGCTACGTGTTCCTGCGGATTTATTCCGATTACCCATGGCCTGAGCGCGCCCTGCCGATCGTGCCCGGCCTTATCAACACCTTCGTTCTCATCGGGTCATCAGTCACGGTGGTCTTTGCGTGGGCTTCCCTGAAGATGCGGCAATGGCGCCGGTTCCAGATATTCATGGGCATCACCATTGCCTGTGCGGGAATGTTCATGGTCCTCAAGGGGATCGAGTATAAGGCAAAGTGGGGACACCAGGCCGTACGCATGGACGACTTCACCATCGTGGAGGGCCACACCCACTACGGTGCAATCATGTCCAACGGGGAGGTGCAGCACTTCCAGAAGAAGGACAAGGCCAAGGAGGCCGCGAAGAAAGACGCCGAGGCATACAATAAGGAGGCCGAAGCGAGGGCGAAGGCCGCAGCCCAGACAAAGGGCGAGGATTTTGCCGGCCTGCCTGATGACCAGAAGTGGCAGGCGGGTGATTATTTCAAGGCCAACACGCTTCTCTTTCAGCCAGATACCGTTGAGTTTTCGCTGGCGCGAGCCCACCGCAACTGGGTGAACGATCTCGTTGCGCAGGCGGAGAAGCGGCAGTCGAGCTTCGTGACCGGAAAGGACATCTTCATATACGGAGACATTGAGGATTATTCGGGAAGCGCAGAGAAACCGAAGTCGAATGACGAGCGTGGCCGGGAAGAGGCCAAGCTCATCAAGGAATATGCCGCTGCGGAGAAGATGCCCCGCAAGCTGGGCAGCAATTCGCTCTTCATACCGGCCGGAACCCCGCTCAGCTACTCGTTGCTCAAGGAAGCCCGCGAGGTCTACCTCGCAGGCCGGTCACACAACTCGGAAACCCGCACAGCCATCCTTCGGGATAACTGGAAAAGGGTGAAGGAAGAGCGGCCGGATGACAAATACTGGGAGCAGGCCCCTGATGCCCAGATCGACTCCGCCAGCCAGTTGGACGAACAGCTCGATGAGGCCGGTAAGGTCACCTCGGGGAGCAAAGTCATTTCCATTGTGTCCACCCTGTCTTTCCGCATGGATCCACCGCAGCCGCTGGTGATCAAGCGTGGGTGGGTGAAGCGGCCCGTCAAGGAGTCCGACGGGAAGGCTGAGTTAAAGGACGACACGGCCCTCAATGCCGGAACGAACGGCCGGGCGGAGGTAGCTCCGGGTCTGCTGGAGAGTCCGCTGGCGCTTTCGGTTGATGCGGTCGATTTCCGCTGGATGGCCCAGAAGGCCGAGGAAGCGAGCAAGAAGCCGCTTGATGTGATCGAGGGCAGCTGGATCTTCTCGGACGAGAACAAGCACGCAGGCACCTACAGGAGGCTCTGGAAACTTCACAAGAAGAGGATCGCTCACCTGGAAGAGCGACTGAAGGACAAGTATGGCACGGATGAGGAAGGTAATCCCAAGCGTGTACCTACCGAGACGGAGCGCTATCGGATGGGCTGGCAGGACCTCGTTCAATACGCGCGGGTAGAAAATGATGGCCAGCGGGCTGTCCCCGGCGATGCCGCCTTCGACGACCTGCGGCCCAAGTTCTACCATGGATTTGCCGGCCCCAATCACAAGGACGAGGAGATCCACAAGCTGCATGCCTTTCCCGAGCTGGAGATTCCCCATGAGAAGGTGTCCTTGGAGTCCATGTTCACTCCGAAGTGGAACACCTACTACGCAATCTACTTCACTCTCACGGGCCTTCACGGGCTTCACGTGATTGGTGGAGCAATCGTGCTGGCCTATTATCTGTTCTGCAGCAAGGGGCTTTACCGACGCAATCCCGAGTGGCTCGCCAACCGGGTGGAGGTTGGAGGACTCTTCTGGCACTTCGTCGATCTCGTCTGGATCTTTCTCTTTCCGATCCTCTATCTCATGTAATCGCTTCTGATCCGACCGGCCATGGCTGATACACCTGAAGACATCAAGAACGCCCAGAAGAAGTATCTCCTGATCGGGCTTATTCTATTCATCTTCACCGTCGTGACGGTGGCGGTGGCGACTGTTCCCTGGCTTGACTTTGGCGAGCATGGATTCGACGGAATCGACGCCGTCATCGGCCTCCTGATCGCCAGCGTAAAGGCCACCCTCGTGGGAGCGATTTTCATGCACCTCAATCACGAGAAGCGCACTATTTACGGTCTGATTGTGCTCGGGGTCCTGATGGGCCTCTGTCTGGTGGTCCTGACGGGATGGGCCTTCATCGACCCCATTGAGTATGGCAGCCCCGTGGAAGGGGATGGTTTTTACAACCCGCCGGAAACAGTAAACCAGTAACCAGCTCCAACACATGTCCCTTCGTGGATTTCACATCGTATTTATTACCGTAACGACCATCCTCAGTCTCTTTCTGGCGGGATGGGCGATCTTCCTGGCGCCAGCCAGCGGGGGGGTAGTCAGGACGATCCTGATGGTGACCGGGTGTTCCGGGGCGGTCCTCTTCCCAGTTTACGGAATCTATTTCTACCGCAAGGCGAGAAAACTCATCCTCTAGCAAGTAACCGGAATCCTGATCATGAATGTTGACTCCATCCAGCTGGCCTGCACGACCTGCGCGAACGCTTTCAAGGAAGGCGGAGGTGATGCCGCCGGCTGGTCCATTCTCTTCATGCTGGCGATGATTGTTCCTGTCCTGGGGGCTACTGGCGTCTGCATGATTAGGATCGTGCGCCGTGAGCGGGAAGCACTCGATCCCAAGTACGCTGATTAATAACGGCACCCGATTTCCTCTCACTTCTTTATTCACGAATCAGTCATGGACTTCCTCTCCTCCACTCTCCTCGACTACATGGGCATGCCGGAGAACTACGCGGAACATGGAGGCAGTGTGGACCACATGATCGAGATCGTGCACTGGTTCATGATCGCGCTCTTCGTGGGCTGGACCTCCTTCTTCCTGTTTGCCTGCTGGAAATTCTGGCAGCGGCGCCAGGCCAAGGCGTCCTACCATGGCGTGCGGAACCACGTGACAACCCACCTGGAGATCGGGGTAGCAATCTTCGAGGGAGTGCTGCTCCTTGGTTTCGCTTTTCCGCTCTGGGCGGAGCGGACCGATCGATTTGAAGACATTCAGGCCCAGGACCCTGTCCGGGTCAGGGTCATCGGCTATCAGTTTGCATGGAGCTACCACTACCCGGGGGCGGATGGAAAGTTCGGCCGGATCGACCGGCATCTCGTCCAGAAGCCGGGGGATGCATGCATCGACCCGGAGGATCCCAATGGCTGGGACGACTTTGTCTCACCTATCCTCAAGATTCCGGTCGGAGAGCCCTGCATCCTGCAGGTGACCTCCACAGACGTGATTCACGGTTACGCGATCGTGCCGATGCGGATCCAGCAGGATGCCATCCCGGGAACGGACATTCCGATGTGGTTCCGTCCTCTGAAGGAGCTGGAGACCAGCGTGGTGTGTGCCCAGCTGTGCGGGGAACAGCACGGGGACATGGTCGGAATCATGCAGGTGATCAGCAAGGGAGCCTTCACCTCATGGTCGGAGGAGCAGAGCAGCGCGGCCTACGACCGGAACTCGAAAGCCGCCGCAGCGGTTGAAAAAGTCGCCGGGGGGGCAGAAGACATTGAAGGCGGTACTGCCTCAGCTCCCGATACACAGCCAGCCGGTGGTTAGGGGCCCCGGTAACCGGTTTTCCGCCCAAGCCATGTGAACAGGGATCGTTTACGCGGTCCCTTTTTCGGGTTAGTGGAAAGGGGAGAAAAAAGTGTTCAAAAGAACAATCATACTCTGAATTAGAGGAATGCTCATCCGGGACTTACCCGAACAGAAACGTCCGAGGGAAAAGATGATCAGCGAGGGGGCCGGTTCCCTGACGGATGCGGAGCTCCTCGCCATCTTCCTGCGGGTGGGCGTGCAGGGAGAGAGCGCGATTGCGATCGGGCAGCGCCTGCTGGCGACTTATGGGGGACTGGCCGCACTCGGTGCGCTCGATATCGTGCAACTGACCCAGGAGCATGGCCTCGGCCAGGCCAAGGCTGCCCAGCTCGCGGCCGCGTTTGAGCTGGGGGCCCGGGTCGCGCGGGAAAAGGCGCCCCTTCGCCAGCTTGATTGTCCCCGGGCCGCCTTGGAGGTGTTCGGACCACAGTTGCGGCATCTCGCCCATGAGACCCTTCGCGTGGCACTTCTTGATACCCGCCTGCAGGCGACCCGCTTCCTCACGCTCTCGGAGGGTAATCTCAATGCGACGGTTGCTCATCCCAGGGACATTCTGCACCCTGTAATCCTGCACCGGGCTTATGGCTTTCTTCTCGTGCATAATCACCCCTCGGGAGACCCCTCGCCGAGCAGGGCTGACCGCGAACTGACCCGGCGTGTGGCGGCCGCAGCGTCACTCCTGCAGGTGGAGTTTCTTGATCACCTCATTATCGGGAAGGCATCGGAGCGGAACGAAGGCTACTTTTCGTTCCGGGACAGTGGTCTGCTCTGAGAGGAGGTCGCGGTCCCGACGCGGAACAGAGGCTCATCAGGAGCACGGGCGGGTGAATGTCTGGCCCAATCAGTCTCGGGGAACGGTCCAGCTCATGAGAGGGAGCGGCCAAGGGAGCGAGCCCGGGGAGGATCAAGCGACGGGCCGTCCTGATTCCTGTTCTTGATGTCCGGGGAGGCGGTTCAGTCCTTGGCTGCCTTCGGATCGAGGGCATCCCGCAGTCCATCGCCGAGGAAGTTCAGGGCGAAGAGGGTCAGGGTGAAGAACAGGCCTGGCAGGATAAGCAACTGGGGATTGGTCTCCAGGTAGTTGGCGCCCTCTTTGATCAGAATGCCCCAGGAGCTGTTGGGTGATTCCACCCCGAGTCCCAGATAGGAAAGGGTTGCCTCATACATGATGAATCCTGGCACGGTGAGGGTCGCATAGACCACGGTTGGCCCGAGGGTGTTTGGAATGATGTGACGGAAGAGGACCCGGAGCTTGGACAGGCCAAGCGAGGTGGCGGCCTCGACAAACTCCCGCTCCTTGAGACTGAGTACCTGGGCGCGGACAATACGGGCAAGGGTAAGCCAGCCGAAGAGGCCAAGCGCGAAGAAGAGCGGCAGGACATTGGTGGCCCTGTCGGTGAATTCCTTGTTCCAGTTCCAGGTTTCAACAATCCATTTCGAAGTGCTCGAGGAAAACTCCGCAAGGACAGCCTGAAGAACGATCACAACCATCAGGAAAGGAATGGATAGCAGGGTATCAACCGCCCGCATCATGAGGGCGTCAACCCGGCCCCCGTAGAAGCCGGAAATGGCCCCGTAGGTGACACCAATGGTCACAGCCACAAAGGTGGCAACGAGGCCGACAAGGATGGATACCTGACCACCGTAGAGAATCCGGGAAAAAAGGTCTCGTCCCATCGCATCGGTTCCGAACCAATGTTGCGCGGAGGGAGAGGCGAACTTGTTGGTCAAATCCTGCTGGATCGGGTCCTTGCAGAACCATGCAAAAACGAAGCAGAGCAGACAGGTGACGATGAAGACGACCAGGCTGGCGACGGCCACCTTGTTCTTTCCCATGCGAACCCAGGCATCCCGCCATAGTGACGAACCGCGCTCTGCCGGCAGCGGCGAGCTCCCGGGTTGGCTGTCTGCGCTGTCAGCGCCCTGGTTGTCGGGGGTCATTATTTATTTGGAAGAGTCTCCGGTAATGCGCACGCGCGGGTCCAGCATGCCGGTCAGCAGGTCAGCGGCAAGATTCATGACCACAATCAAGAATCCAAAGAAGAGCGCCACGCCCAGCAGGAGGAACTCGTCTCGTGAGATGACGGCATTGACAAAATGCTGCCCCATGCCGGGAACCTGAAAGATGGTTTCGACAATGAAGGATCCACTGATCAGTGCTGCGAAAGCTGGCCCGATAAAGGCAACGGAGGGCAGGATCCCCCCGCGCAGGGCATGGCGGATGATCACCTTGCTGGCAGGAATTCCCTTTGCGTGCGCCGTGCGGACGTAGTCCTGGGACAGGATCTCGAGCATGCCTCCGCGGGTCAGGCGGGCGAGGTAGGCTGCCGTGGCCAGTCCCAGAGTGATGGCTGGAAGCAGGATGTCCTGCGGGTTACCCCAGCCGGCCACCTTGATGCCGGGAAGATTGGCGGCAATCGAGATTTGCAGCAGGGGGCCAATGGTAAATGCCGGGACACAGATCCCGATCATCGCCACGCTCATGGAGCCCCAGTCCACCCAGCTGTTTTTGCGTACAGCGGAGATGACGCCGATTGGAACGCCTATGCAGATGGCAATACCGAGAGCGCTCAGGCCAAGGATCACGGACACCTTGAAAGACTGGGAGATGATATCCTTGACCGGTCGCCCTTTGCTGGTGGAGACCGCCAGTGAACCCTCGGTGATGATGTTTTTCGGGTAGATGAGATATTGTTGAAGAAGCGGTTTATCGAGGCCGTAGAGGGCCCGCTGGTAGGCCTTGGACTCCTCGGAAAGATTCTTCTCCGTGGTAAAGGGCTCTCCCGGCATGGCCTTGGCCAGAAAGAATGTAATCGTGTAGAGGGCGAAGAGCACAAACAGGCCCTGTAACAGTCGGCTGGCAATAAAACGAAGCATCTGCAAAGGGGGTCTGTTAGTTGCCCGCGCTACGCTCGAGGCGGAGGAACTTGTAAGGGTGGTTGTCGAGGATCAGAGGGTCCCAACCCTTGACGTCGGGGTGAATGAGATAGTTCCGCGTATACCAGTAGAGGGGAAGGATGGGGCTCTGGGAGAGGAACAGGGCCTCGGCCTCCTCCAGGATCCGGTAGCGGGCCTGCGGGTCTCCCGTGTTGCCGGCCTTTTTCAAAAGCGCTTCGAAGTCTTCATTATGCCAGCCGGTACGGTTGTTTCCACCGTCTTTCATCCACATGTCCAGAAACGTCAGGGGATCAAGGTAATCACCGATCCAGCCCCCGGCAGCGAGGCCGTAATCCTTTTCGAACATGGTGGTGATGTAGGAGGTCCATTCCATTTGCCTGATCCTGATGCTGACCCCGAGGTTGTCCTTCCACATCGCCTGCAGAGCCTCGGCCATGGCCTTGGAGGTTTCCTTGTCGGTGGTGAGAAACTCAATTTCGGGCATGCCCTGCCCGCCGGGGTAACCGGCCTCGGCAAGCAAGCGGCGGGCTTCTTCCGGGTCGAACCCGACAGTCTTGGCAGGGCGGTATTCTCCAAAAGGTGGAACCAGGCCTCCGGCTGGTTTCTGGCCTCCTTTGAGGACGTTGGTGATCAGGGACTGCTGGTCAACCGCCTTTGAGAAGGCGATGCGGACCCGCGGATCGGTAAAGGGCTCCCGGGTGACATTGGACCTGATAAAGTAGGTGCCGAGGTAAAGTTCGTTACGGACCTGGTCCGGATAGCGCTCCCGCGCATATTCAATCAACTCCGGGGCCAGGGTGTAGGTGATGTGCATCTGACCGTCGAAGTACATCCGGTCCTCGGTGTAGAGGTTTGAGATGGGCAGGTAACGGATACCGTTGATGCCAACGTTGGCGCTGTCCCAGTAGCGGGGATTCCGTTCAACCTGGATATGGTCATTGAACTTCCAGGAGGTAAGAATAAAGGCTCCGTTGCTCACGATATTCTGGGGTTTGGTCCAGTCGGTGAAGCGATCTCCGATCCTGCCGTGTTCGAGAATACTGTGCTTGGGGACCGGATACCAGGTGTAGTGCTTGGTGATCTCGGGAAGGAAAGCGATCGGGGAGTTGAGCTTCACCTTCAGGGTGTGGGGATCGGGGGCGGTGGCTCCAAAATCAATCAGCTCCCAGAGATCCTTTCCGCTCTCTGCGAATTCGAGATTTTTTTGAATCAGGATTTCACGCACCTCGGGGCTCACTTCATCCGGCCATTCGAAGAGCTCCGGCTTTGACTGCAGTTTCCTGATCTGCTCCGCCTTGAGGTGATCGAGTCCCTTTTGGTTGAATTCCGTGTCTCCGTTTTCATTCGGACCGAAGTCGACTTTTTTCAGGGTCTCCCATTCCACCGGGAAGGATTCATCCTTGCGGCAGGTGAGGTAGGAGCGCTGCGACTTGTGGTAGGGTTCCGCATCCCTGATATAATAGAGCATGAAAGAGTAATCCGAGGCCAGTGACGGGCTGAGGATACGCCGGAAGGAGAAGAGGAAATCCTCGGCAGTGAGCGGGGTGCCGTCTGACCACCTGGCATCCTTACGCAGCTCGAAGACCCACTCGTCAGGTTTTTGGGGATCAGTCGGGTACCATTTCTCTGCAACTCCCGGCAAGGCCACGCCGTCCTTCGAGGGATGGCCCACCACCAGACCCTCGAAAAGGGCCCTGATGATATTGCTCTCCAGCACCCCGCTGACAATATGAGGATCCAAGCCCTTTGGCTCGGAGGTGTTGCCCATGATCAGGATCCCCTCCCTCGTGGCACGATCCACGGCGGTCTCGCCCTGTTTGCAGGCGCCCGTAAGAAGGATAGCTGTCAGGAGGCAAAGAATCTGGGGGGTTCGCATGGTAAGGAACAGGTTTGCCCGGGGAGGACGGTGGCTGTCACATCGGCTTGTGAGAGCACCCGGCAGGGCGAGAGAGCCGCGTGGCAGAAAATCGCATCCCCGGAAAGATGCAACGAATCCCGCAGGCTTGGCAAAACTCTTTGCGGGATCGGCTGTTTTTTTGGGTCGGTGTGGGGAGTTCCCGGGTTGAATAGTCCGCAGGCTTGATTCGTCTCACGGGGAAGCTAGAACCGGCTAGGTTCCTGCTCCTCGAGGCCGTTTTCCATGAAGGTTTATTTTCTCCGGCGTTTACTCCTGGTGCCTGTGACGCTGCTTGGAATCACCCTTCTGGTCTTCATGCTGATGCGGGCTGCCCCGGGTGGACCGGTGCAGAGGGACTTGCAGGAAATGATGGGGGCTGCTGCCAGTGAGCAGGGTGGGAGCTCAGGGATGAGGGAGTCGGAGGGGAATGCGATTACCCCGGAGGCCCTTTTTGAGATCGAGGAGAAGTATCAGCGGGACAAAGGGGTCTGGCGCTCGTATCTGGAGTGGCTGGGAGTGGTTCCCCGGGATGTGGTTCGGGCGGCCAAAAGCTTTGAGAGCGGGAAGGACTGGGTGACGATCACGATGCCGAGGGTCAATATCGATGTTGACCTCATCAAGGATGGCTCGGGAATCCGGATCGAACTGCCCTCGAAAACAGTCACTCGGAAAACAAAGAAGGAAAAGGAAAAGATCGTCGATGACAAGGCGCTTTCAGAGGAGGAAAAAGAAGGTCTCTTAAAGGCGCTCGAGGAGAAAAAAGACCGCCTTCTGGAGGAGGCGGAGGATGATGACGAGATCATCAAGGAGCGAATCGAGAAGTATGAATGGAAGGCCCGCCTGGTCAGTGTCGAGGAGTTGAAACACCGTTGGGGAAAAAACTTCAGGGGTAAAAGTGCAGCCCACGAGGTGAGGATTCCGGATTCCAAGGGCACTGCTGAGGACTCGCCGGAGAAGCCGGTGGTATTACGGTCATGGAGTCGAAAAGAGGGAGAAAAAGTCAAGAAGGGAGAGGTTCTTGCAACGATTGAAGTCGGTGCTGTCTCCAGTGAGCTGAAAGCGGCGGTAGATGGGGTGATGGGGAAGGTCCTGGTCAAGGAGGGGGAGGAAGTTGCGGATGGAGAGGTGGTGGCAGAAATTGATGTCCTGCAGGAGCGGGCGGTCCTCTACCGGGCCCAGCGTGATGGTCTCCTGCAGGGGAGTCTCGGGGATTCAGAGAGGTATGGAGACCCGGTCATCAGCATGGTAAGGAAACGGATGCCCATCTCGCTCTTCTACGGAGTGATTTCGATGATCCTGATTTATGGGGTCTGCATTCCCCTCGGCATCGTGAAGGCAATCAAGCATCGCACCTGGCTGGATAATGTTTCTTCGATTGCGGTCTTCTCTGGATATGCGATTCCTGGCTATGTCCTGGGGTCCTTTATTCTCGTATTCCTCGGAGCTCGTCTTGATCTTTTTCCGCTGTCTGGATTTGTCTCGGAGAATTTCAGTGAGCTCCCCCTCGGGGCCAAGATTTTCGACCTCTTTCACCATGCGGTCATGCCTCTCTCCTGTTACCTGGTAGGGAGCTTTGCCTTCATGACCTTCATGATGAAGAACAACCTGATGGATAACCTGGCAGCGGATTACGTGCGAACCGCGACCGCCAAGGGAGTTCCTTACGGATCGGCGGTATTCAGGCATGCATTCCGGAATTCCATCATTCCCATCGCTACCACGGTAGGGCAGAACATCACCCTGTTGGTAGGTGGGAGCTTCCTGATTGAAAAGATCTTCGACATCGATGGCTTCGGGCTTCTGCAATTTAATGCCATCCTGGATAAGGATGAGCCCGTGGTGCTGGGGGTGCTGACGATCTCGGCGACCTTGATGCTCCTCGGAAATGTCATTTCCGACCTCTGCGTGGCGTTCGTGGACCCAAGGATTCGTTTCAGATAGATGCTTTTCCGCCTTACAGGGATTTTACTGGTAGTGATCAGCGTGGGCGCGGTGATCGCGCATGACTTTGAGTTGTCCCTGCCGACCCTCGACTGGTTCTTCTCCTTTGAGACCAAGGAGAAGGGGCTGGAGGAGGCATCGGTATGGCAGCGAAACCGGGACGTGATCGTCGGGCATATCCTGTGCCTGGTCCTGCTGGTTATCGGGGTGCTCTCCCTGTGCACGAAGTCCCGGAAAGTGAACTGGAATCCCCAGACGCTCCGTAAGCTGAAGCGCTTCAGGTCGATCACCCGGGGCTATGTCTCCCTCTGGATCCTTGCGGGATTGCTCTTTCTCACCCTGCTCGATCATGCCCTCGTTGGAAAGAAGGCTCTTCTGGTGAAATATGATGGCAAACTCTACAGCCCGGCCTTCGTGCAACGGATCTATTCGGGAGAGGACTTCGGGCAGGAGGGGAAAAGCGAGGTTGACTACCGGGAGCTCAAGAAAAAGTTCGCAAGCGAGGAAGGCGGTGAAAACTGGGTCCTGCTCCCGCTCGTGCCCTTTGATGCCACCTTTGATTCTGCCGAGCCGATCAAGGAGGTGTTGGCGGAGAGGGATGGACTGTTTTACCGGGAGGGTGAACAGAAGCCCTATTCGGGTCTGGGCTATCGCTATTATGCCGATGAAATAGATAAAAGGCACTCCATGGTGCGTTTCCGCAAGGGGGACCGGCAGGGGCGGGAGGAATACTACGGACGGTCGGGTGGCGACATGGTCGGGCACTATGGATGGACGGATGGGGTGCGCAGTAACGATCCGGCAAAGGGGGCGGAGCAAGTCCGGGCGGTCGAGAAGGAGGAGGCCACGGACTGGCAGTCGGTGCGCTACCCCCCTCTCCCCCCCAGCTTCAAGACCCGGCATTATCTCGGAACGGATTCACGGGGCTGGGATGTCCTGGCTCAGATTTACGGTGGCCTGCAACTGGTCTTCCAGGCAGCCATCATCTACCTGCTAGTGACCTATGCGATCGGAATTACCCTGGGAAGCTTGATGGGCTATCTGGGAGGGACCTTTGATATCGTTGTACAGCGTTTCATCGAAATCCTCGCCAACGTGCCTTTTCTCTACGTGGTCATCATCATTGCCGACCGGATCGGGCGGGAGGATGTGACTCTCGTGACGATCCTGCTGGTGCTCTGTATCTTCTCGTGGATCGGGATTACGTATTACATGAGGACCGCAGCCTACCGGGAGAAGGCGAGGGATTACGTGGCTGCTGCGCGCGTGCTGGGGGCAGGTCCAGTCCGGGTCATTTTCCGACATGTTCTGCCCAACGCGATCTCGATCGTGGTGACCCTGTTGCCCTTCAGTGTGGTGGGAGTCATCACGGCCCTGACAGCTCTCGACTTCATTGGATTCGGACTGCCCGATAAGTATCCCAGCTGGGGACGGATCCTGCAGGACGGGGTGGCTAACCTTGACTACCCTTGGATTGTGGCCTCGGTCTTCGGGGGAATGGTATCGGTGCTTCTTCTCGTGACCTTTGTGGGAGAGGCCGTGAGGGAGGCCTTCGATCCCAAGAAATTCACCACCTACCGTTGATCATGAATCTGTTGCGCCTGGTTTTCCTGTTGCTTGTGGTCTCCCTTGCGGGGTGTGACAGCAGGAAGGATTTCTTAGACTATGACAACGAGAAGGAGGTGGACGGATTCAGGGAGAGCCGGAACGAGAAGATCCTGCGGGAGCTTGAGGAAAAGAAGGAGGAGCTGACCAAGCAGCTGGCAGAACCCGGGGAAGAGGACCGGGACAAGTTGGAAGAAGATCTCGCCAATACCAACCGCCGTCTTCGGTCGCCGGAATTCTTCACCCGGGATGCCTCCATGGACGACCTGCCGGGGGATCTTGCCTGGAAGGAGGGGCTCGACCAGCCTGAGCTCGGGTCCTCCCGTGCGAAGAAGGGGGGAACCTTCAATACCTATTTCTCGGGTCTTTCCTTTCCTCCCACCATTCGGCCCATTGGCAAGAATGCCAACAACAGTTTTCGTTCCGAGCACTGGGATAATGTCGAGATGGCCCTGGTTTCCCTGCACCCCAATACGATGGAAACGATCCCGGGGCTGGCGGACCGGTGGGCGGTGGGGAAGGACGGCCGGACCGTCTATTTCCGGATCAATGAGAAGGCGCGATGGTCCGATGGGAATCAGGTTACGGTGGATGATTTCTTCATGACCTTTCACGTCTCGCTTTCGACATACATTAGCGGTCCCTGGTATCGGGAGTATTACGGAACGATGTTCGAGAACATCACCCGCTATGATGATCGACATCTCTCGGTGCGACTGGCCAACAAGAAGCCCAAGCCCGAGTATTATGCCTCCCTGACTCCCTACTCCCGGGCGTTCTACAGTGAATTTGGTCCTGATTTCGAGAAGCGTTACAACTGGAGGGTGCGCCCCACCACGGGGGCTTATCGGATTCGAAAGGAAGACGTGGTGAAGGGGCGGAGCATCACCCTTTCCCGGGTGAAGGACTGGTGGGCGGGAGACCAGAAGTATTATCGCTACCGCTTTAATGCAGACCGGATTAAATACAAGGTGGTGCGAACCGATGATAAGGTCTTTGAGCTCTTCAAGAAGGGAGAGATCGACATGTTTCACCTGGGTCTTCCCAAGAGATGGTATGAGCAGATGGAAATCCCGGAGGTGTTCAATGGATATATTGAGAAGAAGACCTTCTACAACGTCTACCCGCGCGTGCCCCGGGGCCTTTATATCAATCACTCCCGTCCCTTCCTGGGAGATGTGAATGTGCGGATCGGCCTGCAGCATGCCACCAACTGGCAGAAAGTGATTGATATCGACCTGCGGGGAGATGCGGGCCGATTGAATATCTACAACGAGGGTTACGGGCAGTTCAGCAACCCGGAGATCACGGCCCGGAAATATTCCCCGGAGAAAGCCCGGGAGGCCTTTGGCAAGGCGGGCTTCACGAAGCAGGATAACGATGGAGTGCTCCAGAACGAGAAGGGAGAAAAGCTCAGTTTCTCCATTACCCACACGGCCAGCCCGGTGGTGGGGAAGATGTTGCAGCGGCTCAAGGAAGAGGCTCTCAAGGCCGGGCTGGAGTATCGGCTCGATGGAATAGAAGGCACGGCGTCCTACCAGAAGGTAATGGAGAAAAAGCATGACCTGACCTTCTGGGGGTGGGGGACCCAACCGCCCTTCCCACGGTATTTCGAGGGAATTCATTCCTCCAATGCCTATGAGCCTGGGAGCACGACCCCGCGGATGCAGACCAACAATATTTCGGTGTATGCCAATCCAGAGGCTGATCCGCTGGCGCAGGGAATCCGGTTCGCGACCTCGGAGAAGGAGATTCGGGAAATGTCATGGGAGCTGGAGCAGATCCTGCACGACACAGCCTTCTGGATTCCTGGCTACAAGAGGGAGAGCTACCGGCTCGGGCACTGGCGGTGGATGCAGTGGCCGAAGGACTTCAATGTGAAGATGACCCGCGAAGCCCAGGAGAGCTACGTCTACTGGATTGATGTGGAGGAGCAGGAGAAGACCCTGCGGGCGAGGAGCCGGGATGAGGCCTATCCCGAGGTGGACGAAGTGTATGACCAATACCGGGTGAAGTAATGGCGGAAGAGGATCCAGCAAAAGCAGTCGATCGCCAGGGCGACAAGAAACGCGAGCCGGGATCGGAGGAGATCCTGCGGGTGCGGGGGCTGGAGAGTGCCTTTGACACGGAGCGCGGCGTTTTGAAGGCCGTCGATGGAGTTTCCTTCTCGGTGGATCGGGGACAGACCCTCGGAATCGTGGGGGAGTCCGGGTGTGGGAAAAGCGTGACCGCCATGTCGCTGATCAGCCTCCTGCCGCGGCCAGCGGGAAAGGTACTGAAAGGAGAGGTAATCTTCAAGGGGGAGGACCTGCAGAAAGTCTCCGAGACGCGGCTGCATGAAGTGAGGGGTGGGGAAATTGGAACGATTTTTCAGGAGCCCATGACCGCCCTCAACCCGGTGCACCGGATCGGGCGCCAGGTCAGCGAGGTGTTCAGGCTGCACAAGAAGATGGACAAGAAGGAGGCCTGGGAGGCCGCCATCGAAGCCCTGCGCATGACGCGCATTCCCTCTCCGGAGGTCCGGGTGGGGGACTATCCGCATCAATTGTCGGGAGGAATGCGGCAGCGGGTGGTGATTGCCATGGCCCTCGCCTGCCAGCCGGATCTGCTGATTGCGGATGAACCGACCACGGCGCTTGATGTCACGGTGCAGGCCCAGATCCTTGACCTGATCCAGGGCCTGCAGGCCGAGATGGGGATGGCCGCGATCCTGATTACCCACGACCTCGGGGTCATTGCTGAAAACTGTGACGTGGTGGTGGTCATGTATGCGGGCCGGGTGGTAGAACGCGCTCCGGTGAAGAAGCTCTTTGCCAATCCGCTCCACGCCTACACCCGGGGCCTGCTGAATTCCATTCCACGACTCTCTCTCCCCCCGAAGTCAGAGCTGAACACCATTCCCGGCATGGTAGCGCCGCTCTCGGAGATGGCTAGGGGGTGCCGGTTCTGCCAGCGTCTGGGACGGAGAAGCAGTCTGGGAGATGAGCGACCGGAGCTGCGGGAGGTCTCTCCCGGGCACTGGGTGGAAACGTGTCCAGAGTGTTGCGGGGGGGAGGCCCGGGAGAGCGTATGAGTGAGGGTGAAACGATAGGACCGCTGCTTTCAATTGAGGATGTGAAGGTTCACTTCCCGGTTCGGAGTGGATTGATGCTGCGTCAGACTGGGAAGGTGAAGGCCGTGGATGGCGTGTCCCTCGCAATTGGTGAGGGCGAGACGGTGGGACTGGTTGGAGAGTCGGGTTGCGGGAAGTCGACCCTGGCCAAGGCGGTGGTGCGCCTGCTCAAGCCCAATGCGGGATCGGTGGTATTCGAGGGAACGGACATCACGCATTCGTCATCGAGAGCACTTCGCCCCCTCCGGAGTGACATGCAGATGATTTTCCAGGACCCGGTGGAATCGTTGAATCCGCGGCAAAGTGTCAGGCAGATCATCGAGGAGCCCTTGATCATCCACCGGGAGGGTGATGCCGCAGCTCGGAGGCGCAGGGTGGACGAGTTGCTGGAACGGGTAGGGCTTCCGGCGAATTCCGGTGAAAAGTTTTCCTTCGAGTTTTCCGGAGGACAACGCCAACGAATCGGAATTGCCCGGGCCATCGCCCTGAATCCGAAGTTGGTCGTGTGCGATGAGCCGGTCTCGGCCCTCGATGTCTCGGTGCAGAGCCAGATTGTCAACCTGCTGCTCGAGCTGCAGAGGGAGATGGGCATTTCCTATCTCTTCATCGCCCACGACCTGGCAGTGGTGCAGCATGTCAGCGACCGGGTAGCGGTCATGTACCTGGGCAAGATCGTGGAGCTGGCTAGCGCGCAAGCGATCTATAAACGACCCTGTCATGCCTACACCAAGGCCCTTCTTTCGGCTATTCCTGAAGCCGATCCTGCGGTCGAACGGGAAAGGATCCTGCTCGAGGGTGACGTGCCTTCGCCAATCAATCCCCCGGAGGGTAGCGCTTTTGGACACCGGATCAGTCATCCCCGCTACGAGGAAACCGTCGGGATGAACCTCGGGCTGGTGGAGATTGAGCCGGGGCACTGGGTAGCCCGGGATCCCTGCTGCCTGAGTGAGTCAGACTGGGCCAAGGTGCAGAGCCTGCCTGTCTCTTCGCCTCCTTGATTTCATATGCCTGAGTGAGTCAGACTGGGCGACCGTGCAGGAGTAGAGCGCAGGATTGGTTATTCACAGCTGTTAGCATTTGTGGGCTGGCGTTCCTCTTGCGAGGCTGGCTCGTTCCCCCTTGACTCCGGCCATGCGCATCGTCGTCGTGGGCAAAGGAGGCAGGGAGCATGCTCTCATTCGCTCCTTGAGTGAGTCCCCTTCCAGGCCTGAGCTGTTCTGTTTTCCGGGAAGTGATGCGATTGCGGAGCTGGCACAGCTCGTCGAGGTGGGAGACATGCACGAGTTGGTGGCGTGGATGACCGAGAACGGGATCGATCTCTGCATGGCAGGAGAGGAGAGCTATTTGCTGAAGGAGGAGGGCCTAGCGAACCTGTGTGCCGGTAACGGCATCCCGTGCTGGGGGCCTCCGAAGAACGCGGCCCAGATGGAGGGGAGCAAGGAGTTCGCAAAGCAGTTCATGGAGCGGCACGGGATTCCGACCGGAAGTGCGAAGACGGTGGAGAGCCTGGAGGAGGCCCGGGAGGTTATTGGCGGGAGTTATCCGACCGTGCTGAAGTTTGATGGCCTGGCCGCCGGGAAGGGCGTTGCAGTCTGTCTGGATGAAGGGAGCGCGTCCTCCTTTCTGGACGAAGTCTTCGTTCAGAAGCGCTTTGGAGAGGGCAGCCTGCTGGTGGAAGAGTTCCTGCAGGGGCCTGAGGTGTCGATCTTTGCCGCGGTCAGCGGCCCGGAGGCGGTGATTTTCACGCCAGCGAGGGATTACAAGTTGATCGGAGAGGGTGATACCGGGGACAACACCGGTGGAATGGGAGCGGTGGCCAGCCGGCAGTTGCTGGATCCGGAGCTGATGGCCCGAATCCTGACAGAGATCGTGAATCCGACAATTGAGGGTCTGGAGGGGGATGAACTGGGATACGTCGGATTTCTCTACTTCGGATTGATGCTCACGGCTGAGGGGCCGAAGGTCATTGAATACAACTGCCGCTTCGGCGACCCGGAATGCCAGGCGGTGATGCCCCTGGTGTCTGGAGACCTGGCGACCTTCTGCCTGGAAGGGGCGAAGGGGAACCTGCAGCCAGATCTGCTGAGTTTTGACGAAGGATGGAGCGTAGGCGTGATCCTGGCCTCAGCCGGATATCCGGCTTCCAGCCATAGTGGAGACGTTATCAGCGGTCTGGAACTGGTGGAGGGGGCGCGGGTGTATCATGCGGGCACGAAGAAGAATGCGGACGGTGCGTGGGAGACAAACGGGGGCCGGGTGCTCGCGGTGGTGGCCGGGGGAGCGGATCGTGTGAGCGCGGTGGACAAGGCCCATGCCGAAGCCGCCAAGGTGGGTTTCGAGGGATCGCAACGACGGAACGATATTGGACGCCTCCATTTTGATTAATTCACACCATACATCACCAACATACCTATGAAAATCATCCTCTTATACGGAAGTGAGAACGATAAGCCCTTCATGCAGCCCGCGCGCGATTACATGGAGGGGGAGAACCTGGACTACGCCGAGGAAGTGCTCTCCGCACACCGCAATCTATCCGAGCTCATCGAGTATCTTGGAAAGCTTGAGGAGAGCGGGGAGAAGGCAGTGATTCTCGCCATCGCGGGATTGGCTGCAGCCCTGCCCGGAGTCGTGGTCATGAAGACTTCCCTTCCGGTGATCGGAGTGCCGGTGCCGGGCGGACCGTTGAACGGGATCGATGCCCTGTTGTCGATTTCACAATTGCCGGGGCAGGTGCCAGCCACGACGGTAGGTCTTCACAAGAAGGCTCCACTGAACGCGGCGATGGCTGCCCACCGGATTCTGAAGTTGGCGAGCTCCTGAGGCGGGTCTATTGTTCGCGAGGGGCTCGTTCCCCCCAGGAAATCCCGGGAGCACTGCAGAGATGAGTATCGTCTTGGATGAAGCAGCGATCGGGGAGGCGGTTGCCTCCCTGGTCACCAAGATCCGTGCGGTCGCAGAGCGCGGCCGCGTGGCTATCGTGGGAGTCCGGAGCAGGGGAGATGAGGTCGCTGAGAGAGTGTCTGCGGCCCTCAGGGAGATGAGCATCGAGCATGATTATGGAATGCTTGATATCTCTCTATACCGCGACGATCTCTCACACCTGGCGGAGAATCCCAAGTTGCAGAGGAGCGAGATCACCTTCCAGGTGGACGGTGCGCATGTCGTGCTTGTGGACGACGTCCTGTTTACCGGGAGGACCATCCGGGCTGCGCTCGATGCCCTGACCGACTATGGGAGACCGGCCCGGATCGAGCTCGCTGTCCTCGTTGACCGAGGTCACCGCGAGATTCCCGTCCAGCCGGATTACGTGGCTGTTGCGCTGGAAACGGCCCGCATGGACCATGTGGTT
>Ga0163179_10000374_pt1 | contig 32233 bp, 32 predicted proteins | sample AtlANTMetagenome_FD_109643 | JGI IMG/M metagenome (GOLD analysis project Ga0163179, IMG submission 109643) | Marine eukaryotic phytoplankton communities from the Atlantic Ocean - Atlantic ANT 2 Metagenome | ecosystem: Environmental > Aquatic > Marine > Oceanic | place: North Atlantic Ocean... | reverse complement strand
TCACGTGCCTATAAATGAAATAACAGACGATTAGTCAACACATTTCAATCAAAAGGTACTATAAAAATTTCAAAGGTAATGTCGATGAAATTTTTTAATAAGATGTAATCTGAAAGCTAGAATAATTCAGAAAGTGAATATTTTGCGTGAAGATGAAACTTTGCGTAAACTGACATTTCATCCTAATCTGGGGGCTGTGGCGACTCGATTGGCTGGCACTAAATTGCGAGTTTAGCACGACCATATTTCAGCTAAAATGCCCGATTCTTCCACGCCAACGGATTTCCGTCAGGATGTGGTTAAATGGCCGTTTGTTGCAGAAACCATCGCACTTTCTACTTGGATCGCCCTGCAAGATACCACAGTTGAAATGGGGTGCATGTCTCTTATGTCTGGTTCCTATAAACTAATGGAAGTACGAGATATTGCTACGTTAGATCAAGATGGGTGGAAGAAGAAGGTTCCAGACCTGCAGTAGTGTCATGCCTCTCAATACCCTTTCAAGCTGGAGATTGTACTTTTCACCATGGTATGACTTTCCACGCTGCATGATCAAACCAATCAAAAAATGGCGAGTTGCCCAGGTAGTAATTTTTGTCGATATCGGTGAGACTTACAATGGAAGTAGTCGGTCGGTAACGAATTCCTTAGACGTATAAGTTGGTGATCTACCTCCAGATAATATTTGTCCACCTATCTATCTGACTGATTGTATAAATCATCCAACATTAGTAAAAATGAAACCAATTTGTCCAGTTCTAATTTCTGTAATTATTTTATTTCAAACCGGACTTGAAGATTAATCTGTATTCCTACCTCACTTGGGGTCTGGATTGGTATTCTAGCATCCATCGCAAATTCGGCTCCTGCCAAATTTTCTGATTTGACGACAGGCCCACCGTAGGATAGTTCCTGAATGCTAATTGGCTTTCCAACCTCGATACCACTTGCGTCTGCCAAAATCTCAGCTCTTGACAAAGCATCTTCCATGGCTAAACCCCGAGCTTTTTGTCTTAATGGATTTGGGTCTTCAATGGAAAAGCTTAGACCATTTATTGTATTAGCACCACTTCCCACTGTCACTTGCATTATTTCTCCTAAACTTTCTAAGTTCCGGATTTTTACTGTCAAAATGTTGCTAACATTATATCCAACGACGATAGGTGGGTTATTATTTCTGTACTCTCTTTGTGGTGAAATATTGAATTGATCGGTTTCCATATCTTTTTCAGTCAATCCCTTATTTTCCAAATTCAAAATAATACTTTCAATCTTTGTATTATTATCATTCACAGCTTTTTCTACATTTTTATCGAATGATTGAACACCAACTCTTAAAGTAGCTAGGTCTGGTGAGGATTGAATAGTTGCAGAGCCAGTAACTAAAATACCGTCATTTTCCGCAGTGGGAAGATTAGAGTTGGAACAAGATGATAACAAAAAAACTAACTGAAGAATAATTAATAGGGTGGTGATAACGGAAAAACGATTTTTGTTAAAGACAGGCATTTATAACTTCCTTTTTGCTAGCAGCGTGCTCTATTATACGATTGCCAACTGAAATTTGTTGACCAAATTTAGTAGAAGGTCGTTTCGTTCAACGGGCATTAGAAATGATATAGAAATTTAAGATCAAATACTCAGACCTAAACCTTAGGTTCGTCTATCCCAGAAAAGGGACGACTATACAGAGATAGATTGTTCTCTTTAAGATTGCTGACCAGTAATTCACGTCGATTGTCGCTTGGATTGATCAGCCGATTTGTGCTAACATCAACTTCATCTGAAGGTCATCATTGTTTTAACCTTTTTACCTTGGTGATGATTATTAAAAAATTGTCTTTTACAGAGATAGGCAAATATGAATCAATTCCGAAAAGATTTTTTACGTGATAATTTCGTTGTCATTGAAAATGCTTTTTGTCGAAAATTAGCCGTAGAATGGGTCACTAATTTTAATCAAATCAATGGCATCGAAATTGATAATCCCTCAACATGGCCTGAGGGTGGGGCTAAAATGTACCCTAGCAACCAGCAAATGCACATGTCAGATTTTTCGCCTCTCGCATATCAAGTAATTTGCGATTTCCTTGGTGGAGAAAATCAAATAGAAACTAGAAGCATGAAGGTCAGCGATGGGTTTAATATCAATTTTAATGTTGGTGCTGATCAGGACTGGCAACCACCTGGTCCTGAATCAACTGGCTATCACAAAGATGGTTGGTTTTTTAAACACTTTTTGGACAGTCCGGAACAAGCTTTATTGGTTTTATTAATCTGGAGTGATACTGAACCTAGAAGTGGTGGTACATTCTTTGTCCCAGATTCAGTGGATTTCATCATTAAATTTCTTCACGAACACCCAGAAGGCATTAATCACACCTATAATTGGAACCGATTTTCCGAGCATTGTAAAGACTTTAGAGAGTTGACAGCCTCTGCAGGAGACATTGTTATTTTGCACCCGTTCATGCTACATGCCAGATCTAATAACCCTTCGGGGCGAATTCGGTACATGAACAATAAATGTATTAGCTTATGGGAGCCATTCAATTTCAGTCGTCCTGATAATAACTATAATGTAATCGAAGAGAAGATCAGGTGCATGGTTGGCGATAAAATAGAGAATTTCCAAATTACCAGCCCTCGGGTTTGTACTCCCGACAAGAGCCGTCTAGAGATTACAGAGAAAGAGTAAAACTAGATTTCGATGACTTATTTGGAGATTTCCCCTATCAGATGAGTGTGTCGAAGACCCGAGAATAATGACAATCATTAGAATTAGGAAAAGAAAAATTTAAGGCGGCTACTGTTTCCTCCACCAAAAGCCACAGAAACCTCACCGATTTTAGTCTACCAATTGTTAAATAAAGCTAGTACTATGATTTTTTGTTTACCCTAATTCAGCCCTCTCTCTCGATTTGATGAATTTAAACCATTTTATTTATGCCAATTAAGGTAAAGTAGTGTCAATGAGAATATGATGTGTCGAAATTTAGATAATTAACCTATACAGAATTAATAGAAAATAAGAAGGTGAAGGAGTTCACTGTGTTTTCCCCTGAAACAACGCCCCAATCCCCCATTGCTCTAGTTCCGTCTGATGCTCAACAGTTTGACCAGCTGCACACTTTTATTAAGCCCACAATTGAAGAACTGAGATGGACAGAAATTCCTTGGGAAACTGATCTGGAAGCAACTCGACAGAAAGCAACACAGCAAAATCGACCGCTTTTCATTTGGGCAATGAATGGAAACCCTCTTGGTTGTACCTGAAATAACGGTATTGCGGGCCGGGCGTCCGTTTTTTCACACCCACAGGTTATAAGGTTAATGGACCAATTTATCCCTGTTGCTATTAACTGTAGCTACACCCAAAATTTAAGCGACAAAAGCGATGAATTTTTCTGTTTGGTAGCAGAACAGGGCCACTACGGTGGTCAGACTCTACCGACGAATACTCGCCAAGGACTTTATACTTGTACTACAAATGGTGAGTTATTGGCCTCTGTTAACACTCGCGATGGTAGTCAGGTGGTACAAATGATGCAACAAGCGTTGCAGAAATGGCCTCAGGTAGCGAAAAAGTCCTCACCGGATCATTATCACTACACCGATAATTGGTATGGTTCATTTCCAGAAAATGCGACCGCATTGAACCTCTACGTTCGTGATTTACCACATCAGTCAAATCAAGTTAATACAGATTGGAATCTAGATCACATCTGGTTGACCGCTGATGAAATGAGAGAATTGATACCGGAAAATCTACTCACTGGGCACATTTATTCTTTTCCTGAGTCTTTAAGCCGTAGAATCGCTAAGCTACATTTGGTTGATATTGTTCGTGGTGAATCTCCAAGGTGGCAAAATGATGATTTGAAGCGGGTAGAAATGAAATTAAGGGTACAGCAGGTAACAACCGACGAAGTAGACCTATACCTAGAAGGTTTAGTTAAAAATGAGGCAGCCCCAAGCTACAACATCAATCCATTTTCTAAACAAAAGGTAGATATGCCACGAGGCATTAAACTCGAATTACGGGGTTATTTGAAATACAATCAGTCAACAAAAAAAATCGACCGCTTCGATGTTACTGCCAGCGGCTTGCGTTGGGGAGCTACTACATATAACGCGCGGTTCGACGATCTAGGACCAACTCCAATTGGTTTTGCCCTAGAATTAGCCGATGATTCCCAAGTAGGTCGAACCCCACCACAAGCCATTTCATCGAACTATTTTGATTCGTTCTGAGCTAAGGTGGTAATTGAGGCTTGAGCAGGAATAATTACAATCTATCATATCCAACCTAGCATAAAGAAATTTACTCAAGCGCCAATTGTTTTATACGATGAAGTAAGGTCGGGGTGTTCAACAACCAAGAAATCATTTTTGAACACTTGTAAATTTCTCTAATGATAGACGAAAAATCCTTTGAGGTGCCCATGATGTTGAAACAGAGCCAGACCCAAATACCCTTTGAAGCCTTTACCAACTTTGAGCGTGTGCCAAATGCTAGCCCATTATTGACTTGTGGTCCTGGTGAATGGGCAGCCGCAGCTCATGCTATTGTGGTTGGTAATAGGGTACATTATGTTTGGTCTGTTAAAAACCGGGATCTGACTTGGAATTTGATGCATAGCTCTGCACCTGTAGATGACCCAGGAAATGTTGAACACGATCCTCGCAACCCGATTATGGTTCCCACTAAAAATGGATCATTCGATGACCATACCATTGAATACCCCTTTCCTTTTCTAAACCCCTTTGATGGAAAGTATTATATGTACTATCTTGGAAAACGAAAAAGGATTCCAAAACAAACCGGTCTAATGGTGATGGGTGATGATTTTGGTATTTGGAAACGCGTGACGAATGAACCTGTTATTTCGACAGAATTTGACTATGAAGAAGAGGGAGCCTCGCACCCATCGTGTACCGTTGAAGAAGGCACAATACACATTATCTATACGGGAGAGGCGAAAGGAACCGGTGATCCGAACAGACCATATAATGAGCCGACAATCTGCCATGCGACAGCACCAGTAAGCAACCCAACTGAGGTAACAAAAAATGCGGCCAATCCCATTTTCAAAGGTTCTGGCTCAGCTTGGGATGAACACGGCGTCCGAGAGGCTGAGATTTTCAAAGGACCGGAATATTTCCATGTCTTCTACGGAGGTTACAATGGAGAAATTTGGCAAATCGGACATGTTAGAACAAAGGATTTCAAGGCATTCGAAGCTAACCCACACAATCCAATATTTACTCCCAGTACTAATCCTGATGCTTGGGATTCTAGTCAACTTCTTACACCGCAAGTATTCGAGCTTAATGACAGATTTTACATGCTTTACGCGGGACTAAGGGGCAGCGGTTGGAATCGCCAGTCTCAGTGTTACAGTGGCCTTGCTATTGCAAGAGGAAGTAACACTAACTAGAATATTTGATCCTGCTCATTACTTTTAGTATTGATTCAGCTAATTCGTTCAGATATGTTGAAGAACCAAAGTAATGGGCTAGAGAAAGCATATAGTAGATTCAGACGGTTCTTTTGTATAGTACTAGTCGTTATTGTTTTTCCTAGCGGTTGGTTTCAACCTTAATCAAAGGAGTTTGAGTGTTAGGTGTGTATTGATAGGCCTATTTAAAAAAACGTTTTTTGCCGAACAAATATGTTGGTGGTTTGTCTAAACCAACATATGCAAGCACAACATATTTTATCAATTGGCGCGATGTTCATTAAAAAAGCTGATCAGCCAACAACTGATCTGGAAAATGATTTGATTAAACGCTGTCGGGATAAGGACCCAAAAGCGATGGAACAAATCGTCCAAAGATACCAAAAACAAGTCTATAACACCGCCTACGGTATCATAGGTAATCGAGAAGATGCTCAGGATATCACGCAAGATGTATTTCTGACTATCTGGAATAAGATTGGTCAATTCAGAAGACAATCCAAGTTTTCGACTTGGATCTACCAAATTGCTAAAAACCAATCGCTGAATCTGAAAAATAAGAAGAAACGACGAAAAACGGATACCGCCGAAATTAACGATACCCAGGCTTGGGTACCAGTAGAGGAAAAAACTCCAGAAACCAAAGTCTTGGCGAATGAGCAGCAAAAATTACTACTTCAAGCCCTGGATAGCTTAAAAGAACAACACCGAACTATTTTGGTCTTGCGGGAGATGGAGTCCTTATCATATGATGATATTGCTCAAGTACTCGGTTGCTCGGTCGGTCGAGTGAAATCACGGTTACACGAGGCTCGTTTGGCTCTTCGGACTGCGTTCCATACAGCTTAATGTGGCCATTGAACCTTAGTATTAGATTATAGACGAACAATCAAATGGATACACACCAAGAAATTCAGCAGCAACTGTCGGCTTATTTTGACGGGGAACTGGAGGCTTCAGCGGCTCTTGTCGTAAAAAAACACCTACTAAAATGTGATGAATGCCAGCAGATGATAGCCGACTTTGAGGCTCAACAAGTCTTGATGTATGGACTAAAACAAGAAAATCCAATCGATACTTGGAATCAGATCCGCGATCAAATTGAGATTCAAGAGGGAAAATTACCATTCTGGAAACGATGGGCAGTCCCTTTACCAGTAGCAGCCTTAGCCACAATAATGGTCTTTGGTCTAATGGTTTTTTATCCGATTTCTGAGAGATCGTCTGTAAGCCCCATCAACGATTATCTTTCGGCTCACGCCCAATATTCGACTGACTACTCTATAGACTCTTCGTTTCTGAATGAAAATTTTTCAGCAATTGAACTTGATAATACCGACAGTTCGGGAGATACCGACTGGCTACTGGACACATACCATGGTTACGAGTAAGAGAAAAATGCCCAAAATTAGAACCTTTCTGATGATTATTAGTTTCAGTTTGATTTGGTCATTTAGTTTGGTGTCAGAAGCCGATCAAAATCAGTTCTTTGATTTGCTTGCACAAGCTAAGCAAATGGATTGGACTGGCCGGAAGTTAGTCGTTAGTTGGACCGAGGACCATTGTGCGGCCTTTGAATTGATGGTAGTTCATGGATCTGCAGATAAATACTATCAACGTTCAATCTATCCGGAACGGCCGAGATCTCGTCGGAATCAATCCAACGCTAATGAAGAACGAAAAAAGAGGGAATCAGGAAGACGAGTTCGATCGTTTAGACCTACCAGGTTGAGCGCGGCTAGTATGGGTCGGTATGAATCTTTAATTCGTAATAATTACGTGCTCGAGCGGGTCGAAGCTGACGTAACCATTTGTGGGCGAGAAGCTCAGATCTGGTCGATTACGCCTCACGAGTCCGATCGAAATAAGCAATTTAAGGTTTGGCTGGATTCAGCCACTGGCATCTTATTACAAAGCGAACAGAAGAATGGTCAAAACCGACAATTGTCAGTTTTGACCCAACTCCAATTTAACCAGCAGTTGGTGAATGACCGACTAGCTGAACTCAAGCGTAATCAACAGAAAAGTGGAGGATCGAGACGAGGTCGTTTGGTTTCCAAATCAATAGCTCAGCAGTCATTCAAGCAGAAACTGAGTTTGCCAGACGACTTGTTATCAGGCTTCCAAATAGAAGAAATTGAATTAATGGAACGACCGGTGACGCTGAGTTCATCTATACCGACAGTTCATCTTCGCTACACTGATGGGCTAGAGATGGTATCAGTTTTTCAAAGCCTATCTTCGGCTGGCCGAGACCGATCTCGAGGTAATCGTCGTGGCGATAGACCCAGAGGACAAAGAAAATCAAAGACGATCAAACAAAACATTGCCGAGGTCGAGGTAACAATTATGGAACGTGTTGATGTTCGAGTCTATCAATGGAACGATAATGACATTGATTTTACCTTAATCGGTGGTTTAGCCCAATCGGAAATGGATCGAATGGTAAAATCATTGATCCTGAACCGATAAACTTTGGACGATGGATATTCGTCTGAAGACACGATTACTAAAATATAACCAAGGAGTTAACATAGATGGAACGTAAAGATTTTCTGGTTGGTGCTACCGCCGGCTTGTTGAGTATCGCTCAAGTATCTAATGCCGACAATCATAACAGTGATCGATCAAATAGGCGTCGAGAGAGAGGGGAAGGCCGAGGTGGACGAGGCGGTGGTAACCGTATGTCCGGCATAGCCAATATGATCACAGGGACAGTGGGCGCTTCCTGGGTCGGTCTTAGCTTTATGGTTGATGTTGATGATCAAACCTTAATCAAAGCTAGACCTATCTACAAAGAGACAATGGATAAGTCCAAAAAGATGGTAGCTGAAGCCATGAAAACACAAGATTGGCAGGGTATTCGACCCAAGATGGAGGAGATTATGGACAAGCATAAATCCTCCATGAAGGATTTACTGAGCGAAGATCAAATGTCGAAATTAGAGGAGTATGAAAAAGAACAGCAGCGTCAACAAATGCAACGTTTTGGTGGTGGAGGCCGAGGTGGAGGCCGAGGTGGAGACCGACGCGGTGGAGACCGACGCGGTGGAGACCGACGCGGTGGAGACCGACGCGATTAATCGCCGTCTGATTAGATAGAACGCTCTAATCTACCGCTGATCAAGAAAAAAGTAATAAGTTAACATCTCCAAAGGGGAGTCCTCTGTGGCGATACCTACAGAGGACTCCCCTTTCAATCTCTCAACTCTTCTCTTCTTCGAGGCATTTGTCTGTTTGTCAGTTTTGACATCTTTTGTCGAACTGTAATCATGCACGGTCGGTTTTTAGGCCTTAGCTGCCCCTGACTATTGACCGCAATCTCCTTTCTAGTTTTCTAATAGTCAAAGCTCCACACTAATACCTGTCTAGTTATTTGAAAATTTGACTAAAAACTCGTTTCACCTGTGGATGAATTTCTTCAGATCGAATCTTTGTCCGAACTTTTCGACTTACCATTTGTCTTACACTAATGTACCAACGATTATGAAAGACAAGCATTAGATTTGAGATGTGCCAGGATTATGCGACATGCCAGATAAACTACCAGACCAGATTTTGGTTGAAAGGATGCAAGCTGGTCATCTACAGGCCTTTGATCTGCTCGTCAAGCGATACCAAATTAAAATTTTATCAAATCGCCTATCGTTTTACTTCTAAAGTTGATGGAGCTGTTACCATGAACCAAGAAATATTCTTGAAAGCTTATCGTTGAATTAACCAATTTAATAGTTTATCAACCTTTTGCACCTAGTTATACCGAATTGCCTACAATTCAGGTATCCGATTATACTCGAAAACGTCAAAAGCAACCCGTTTATCACTTTAGCAACGAGGTTCAATAGTTGAATCTCCACTTCATACAGATTCAACTATTAAAACTGAGGAAATAGATAGCCAAATTAGACAGGAATTAGATCAGATGCCAGTCCAGCAGAAACAAGCTTTCATTCAACGTTATTATCAACGTTTACCACTCAAAGAAATTACTGAACTGATGAAAATAAAAATAGGAACTGTAAAAGCTCATCTATTCTATGCAGTTCGTAACCTACGGTAACAGCTAATCAAATCAGGAGAAAAAACCAATGTCTAAGCTAAGGTTAATGACTCTATTCTTTTTATGTCTGATTCCATTGTTAGCTACTTCTCAAGGTCGACGGACTGATGATAATTCCTCAGAGAATTCCAACATTCACCCAGACTTCTACAGAGTAATTGTTGATTACAGTTTGTTTCGCCCTCTTGGCTGGCGCCCACCCAATAATAGTCCCAGATACGAGTTGATTGCTACTAAGATTCCAACCGTAGGAGAGGCGAAAGCACTGATCAAAGAGGCCCGTTCTAACCAAACCTATTATGTCGGTCTGGGTGACCAGCTACAGGAATCTAAAATCGATGAAATTTCTGCCAATCGAGTTAGATTAGTTTCGGCAGGAAAGACGATTTTCCTATCAATTAGTGAACGTTCCCGATTCTTAAGTACCAGTAGCGGAAAAAGAAGACAACGTGGTAGAAACCGAGAATCAAATACTCAAACAGCTGAAAACAAATCCGAAGAACGTGATGATAATAAAAGTCGAGATCGAAGACGTGACCGTAGAAGACGTGGTAGTGTCGATTCACAACGTTCCCAAGAAATGCGTTTCAGATGGGCAAATGCCTCTTCAGAGGAACGAAAAAACATGATTGAAAGGTTTCGCCAACGTGGTGGTCGACGTGGGCGTCGAGGTAACCGCTAAATTATTCTAAGTTAGAATCAGTCAGTTTAGATCCAACCCATGGTCGTTCTTTAAACATGACGGATTTTTTGTTTAATCAACAATTCTGCCCTAATTTACAATTTCTTATCTAATGAATCTCAGGTGTCAAGTAGATATTAGCACCTAGATCATATCTTTTTCCCTGCCCACCATTTTTTATACCTAAACCGTAAGATTAATAAAAATTGAAACGGAGTCTTTTTGCCTGAAGAAACTTGCATCAAAAAGAATCAAGATTCGTAAATAGTAATGTATTAGTTAACGCGACCATTGCAGTTTCTATTTGCTTCTTTGAGTTGAAAATCAGACTCAATTATTTAATCTAGATACGACTCATCTTTTATGAATTCTCCAATCCCGTTTAAAAATGTCTTTAGAAAAAGAAGAGAAAATTATGAAATTGATTACCAATTTTAAAAAGCGTACATATGAAATCTTGGAGGTTGCCGATTCAAAAGACACTACCAGTAGAATCTGTGATCTTGTTCTTTTAACTCTGATTGTTGTTAATGTTCTATTCTCTATTTTAGAAACAGTCGAAGAGTTATCATTGGCATACTACCAAGTTTTTTCATTTGTAGAGGAAATATCTATGATTGTTTTTTCTCTTGAATACGTTTTAAGAATTTGGACCATAACACTTAGATCTGAGTTTAAAAAGCCCTTTATAGGAAGATTAAAATATTCTTTTACTTTTCTTTCTATAGTAGATTTAGTTGCTATTGCACCTTATTATCTACCTATGATAATTGATGTAGATCTTCGGTTTGTTAGGGTTTTAAGATTAACTAGGGTTTTTAGGCTTTTAAAGCTAGAACGGTATACTAATAGTCTTGAAATAATAGGCGAAGCAATTAGAGTAAAGAAATCAGAAATTTCTATTACTTTTTTCTTGCTTTCGTTAACGATTCTAATATCTGCTAGTATTCTCTATGTTTTAGAGGCAAGTGTCCAACCCGAAAAATTTACTAGTATTCCTTACTCAATCTGGTGGAGTGTTTCAGCTATTACTTCTGTTGGCTATGGTGATGTTTATCCAATTACGCCATTAGGACGACTTTTTGGTTCTATTACGGCTCTATGTGGAGTCGGTCTTATTGCCCTACCGGTGGCCATTTTCACTTCTGGGTTCAATGAAGTATTACAGAAAAATACAAAAATCAAATGTCCTCACTGTAATAATGAAATCAATGTAGAAAAATAAATATCCAGAGACAAGCCCATAAATACAACAATACTAATCTAACGATGTATACTTTATAGGGGAAAATACTTCCAAGGTTAAGGCTCCGACAATAAGCAAAAAATTAAGAAAGTATAGGAACAAAACCTGACTATCAACTTGGTCTGTTTAACCTGAATCCTTGCAGCCTGGTTAATATCAACAGATTCAGTCTAGCGCTTGATAATGAATATTTTCATCGAACCAAGACCTTCCACAAAGTTCAAATTTAACTTGAAAATAGAGTGTTCCAGTACTAATCTTTGATTGTTTGTTGAATCGTCAGGCAAAAAGTAGTATTCAATTGTTATTAGCGGTAAGTCTAGTCCGATGCGTCTACCGTGGCCACTCTATCATAATTTTCACCACACAGGCGCCAACCTGTGTTTGTTTTTTCGCGACCTCAATTTTCATCCTTTCGCAACTTGATAGCTACCTAAGGAGAAAGTGAAATAATGCAAATTAATATCAGTGGGCGTTCTTATGAGTTCAGCGACGATATCCAACACTATATTCAGAAACGAGCCAAAAAGCTATCCCGACACATCCCACACTCTCTTAGTTTGAGTGTCACTATGAAACGGCAGAAAAACAGTTATACAGCCCTCGTCAACCATACTACCAAGAGAAAAATCTTCCACGCCAATGCAGTATCAAACCACCCGACTAGTGCTCTTAACCAAGCAATGGAAAAAATAGAGTCCCAAATCCGACGATATAAGGGACGTAAAAGAAATATTTTCAAGGATCTACGATACCAAAGAAATATGGGTCAACTAATCAGGAACGCTTGAACAGGAAAATACTGAAATACAGTCTGAGTCTGGATGAAGAGGGAAAACAAAAGAAAGACTAGATTGCGTATATAATAAGGATGGGTTCAAAAATCTACTCTAGTTCAATTCATTTTACTTCTAACTTGTTTCTGGATCAGATACGTACTCTTAATACGGCATTGCATCGTTTTCTTCCAATTCTCCGTTTGATTACCACCAAATACTTCCCTATAGTGATCGATAGCCATCAATTGGGCTATATAGCCCAATGCTCCCATAAGTCTTCTGGTATATCATAACGAAAGTCATTTGGTTGTCTTTGCTGGTAATGGGGCCAACGAGCAAAAAGAGCTATACGCGGTGAAGAGCTAACATTAGTCGAACCATTGTGGGTCAGATATGAATGCCAAAGTACTACATCGCCTGGACTAGCTACGAATTCTTGACCTCCTAGCTTTGGGTTATGACAAAAAATATCCCAAGAAAATCCTTCTTCCTTCATAAAGCTCCCATCCACCTTAGTGGGATTTTTTTTGAAGTAGCGATGAGCAACATGATGGCTATCAGGCCAAAATATGAAAGCTCCACCTTTTGGCTGGACCTCGTATAGATAAGTAGTCGCACCAATCATAAAAGGAGACCAATTACCACCGTAAGCATCAATATGTCCTGATTGGGGCATCTGCCAGGATTTCTCCGGCTCTGGCCAACGAATAATGGGAGCCCCGCCCCCAGTAGTTGAAAAGTTGCCACCTCCTAACTGCTGTATAATAGGAGCTAGAGCTGGGTGACGACCAAATGCCGACTCTGGTGGGTCATATTGGTATCCATCTAAGCCCGAACGGTGTCGAGGCCAGCTGTCGGGCCGGTCGAAGCTAGAATCTAGTTCATGCCATATTTGCTCGCGCCACTGATTTACGGATAATTCGTCAATCAGATTTTCTAAAATCAGAAACCCGTGGGTCTTGAAATATTCTAGTTGCTCCCTAGAAAGAGGAGACGATGGATTCATAAACTCACCCTGGATGAAATAATTGTTGTTTATAAAAGTAAAGTTATGGTGATAACCAGAGCCAAGTTATTTAGCATCAAAATACTCTACTCATCATTATCAATGGCTCAAATTTAAGTTGAATTCAGTAAGTACAAAATGAAAAATATTATTTTTGAAGAAATAGAAGACGATAACATTCTTGTTTTCAAAAGCAAACTAAAGTTTATCTCAATCTATGACGATAATTTTTACGATCGGTCAGACGCCGACATAATGAATACTAGCATGCGGAATTATCTCAGCAATAGATTATCTAATCTTGAATATCGTTGGCAGACAGGCAGTATTTTATCCTCTTCTGCTTTTAAAACAAGGTTTTTATTCCCCAGACCACAAATTCTCGGAGCCTCACCACTAGACATTGTTCGTTCAACAAAAAGAGAAGATAATGACTATTTTGTATTTACGCCCACACAAGCGGCAGGGTTTCTTTTACAAAACCTTCGTGGTCAAGAACTAATCAATGGTCTTGAAAGATTAATCAATTTACATCCGGTCAATTTGAAAAAGTTAAGAGATCATATCAAATTTGATTATGATATAGATCAAGTATTCACTCCTATCTACAACCGACTGACTGATTTTCAATCAGATGTTGTCAATTCAGAAAAGATTAAGAATAAATCTCACTTAGGTAGGGTTATGTGAAATTTTCTTGGGATTGATACCAAGTACTTTCTGGGTACTTAATCACGGTAATGTGATCAATCATTATTAGCATCGATTAGATACCAAAATTTGTCCCCTGAGAGCTAAAAATACATTCAACTTTCATTCTTTGAATTATACTATACAGTAACCACTGTATAGAAATAATATCGCCTTCTAGTTCTCAAATAGCTCAAAGATATCCGACCTCAACCACTCCTAACTTTTTTCTATTACGACTAGTCTGAGTATTTTCTTGCTAGTGAAATAGTAGTATGAATGCAATGAACTGATACTGATCTTATATCAGTTATTCAATCAATTTGGTCCATACAAAGTATCTCCTCAAACCTGAAAAAGGTAATTGTAGAGGTTTGAACTTTCTTTCATCCGCCATTTCGACAAAGCTGATTTCAGAGAGCCAAAATAATTTTATTATCTTTCTACGTTTAAATGTTTGTGTCTGTATGGGTAAAATATCAAGAAGATAAGAAAAGAAATTCGATTAGTAGATACCAACTTATGTTCTCGTGTTTAATCTACCCAAGTTCATCAGCAGAATTTCGCGAACTAGCATGAGGGCTAAGGGCCTAAATTAGAGAAAGGGTAAGTTAACATAGTCTGGTTGAACTAATTGAGTTTGAGTGGCTAAAATTCATCATATAGACTTGACAAGATTTCATGATAAAGCAAAACTAGAATGGCAATTAAGAGTAAGTGGACAAAGGAAAAAGAGAAAGAAAAAAACATGAAAACATAAAGCCATGTTTTTCATTTCAATCAAAAACGATCTATTAATGGGAACTATAGAAAAATTGGACAACCACCAATATTAATAAACTATAGTATATTGTATTTATAATAAATTTTTTGTCTGTAGGGTTGACTATCATTCATGATGATAGAAAGAATTTAGCCTGAAACAGGAGAAAACTAAAGTGAAAAAGTTAAGTTTTTTACTGATCATTATCTCGATTTTTCAAATTTGCTTATTACGGTCAGAGTCCGAAGATGATCTATCTCCGATCGATTTAACAGGTTTTGAAGAAGACTATCACCGAGTCAATGAAGCCATTCATTATGCACACATGTTAGCTGATCTGGGGGCAGGCTACGAAGCCGCTCGCGTTCTAGCAGCCATTGCTTCACGGGCTGCAAACACCGATTTTGGGAATCATGCTCACCAAATATTAAATGAATGGGATATTACTATTGAACATATTCAACAGGGAAACATTCAAGACATTAACAAAAAAATCGCCGAGTCAAGGCGAAAGACTAGCCAAAGTCGTTCCAATGTTGCACACGTTAGAAACCTGGTTGAATTAGGACTGTATGCTGAAGCTTCTAGCCTGCTAAGACAAGAATCGGCAAAAAACAACAAGGCTACCATGAAAGAAAAATGGGGCGAAATCCTTGACCGCTTCCATTTTTCGATCGACTTACTCTACCACCAGAATAGTGGTGCCAACGACAAATTGTTGAAAGCATTACAAGCTGGTCACGAAAGGAATCAACTGAAATTTCAATCTCGACTTTTACGGTCCATAGACCGAGAATCTAGTGAGATGGCGGAAATGCTATTTCGGCATTCAGCACTATATACGGATGAAGATGGACATTCAGATCACCACCGTCGTCCATTCGAAATATGGGTAGAAAAACATGATGAATGGGAAGAAGATAGAAATGAATTCGACGTCGAACAACTGATACCACGAATATTAGATCATGCAGGTGAAATTGCCCACGAAAACAGTATGTCAGCTCATATTTTAGCTAGTCTCGTAATCAAATCTAATCCTGATTCTAAGTTGGTCAAGAAAGCACATGATTTGATCAAAGATTTATCTATTCCGAGCGCCAACAAACTGGAGTCTAGAACCATTTTGAAAAATGGAGACGGTGAGGACTTGTTTGGTTTAGAAAAAGTTCATAGTTACCATCTAGAACTTTCCAATGAAGCAATCCAGCAACTACATGAAGATCCAAAGCATTACGTTCGTGCAACATTTCGTGAAGGTGATGATATTTACCAAGACGTCGGAGTCAGGTTGAAAGGTGGTCATGGAAGTTTTCGAATGTTAGATGGGAACTCGAAGGCTGCTTTTACCATCAAATTCAATCATTTCGTTAAAGGTCAGCGGTTCCATGGACTTCGTCGAATTATTCTGAACAACGCTGTTCAGGATCCAACATATATGTCTGAATATATTGGTTATAGTCTCTTTCGTCGCGCAGGCGTGCCGGCTCCGCGTATCGGGTATGCGATGCTAGCCATCAATCAAGAGCCATATGGGATGTATGTGCAGGTTGAAGCTGTCAGTAAAGATTTCCTGAAACGATGGTATACAAAGACGGAAGGCAATCTTTATGAAGGGCCAATGGACGTTACCGAGTGGAGAGAGATAGATTTAGACAGCAACCAGGGAAGAGAAAACCGCCGAGACCTACGACGTTTGGCGAAATTCATAGAAAAAGCAGATGAAAATAATCCGTGGGAATCACTCAACAGTTTGGTTGATCTGGGTAACTTCTCTCGTTTCATTGCACTTGAACAATTGGTTAACCATTGGGATGGTTATACTCAGACTAATAACTACAGGATGTATCACAATCCAGAGACAAAGAAATTCGAGTTCTTTCCACATGGTGCTGATCAGCTGTTCCAGGATTTAAGAGGAGATATTTTCCGTGATCAGGGAGGTATCCTGAGTCGTGCCCTGATAGAAACAGGTTCGGGCAAAGAAATTTATCATCAAGTGATGAAACAACTATTAGATCAGGTATGGAATGAATCCAAGATAAAATCACAAATTGCTGAAGTTTATCGGCTGATTCACCCATATCTGGTAAAAGAATTGGGGAAAAAATACCAACATCGTCGTGTAGAAGATTTTGAGCAATCTACTAGACGTTTGCTCCAATTTATAGATGCTCGTCGTTTCGCTGTACTCAGTCAACTACAGGATGCTGAGCAAAAGCCCTCATGGCGTGAACATCGTAGGACTGGATTTCGTTCTTATTTAATCCACTACTAGAAACTTATTTTAACTGATGAGACACCTTATTAATTTTGAATAATTAAACAGTATAAATCTTGGACTTCCGATTTGAAGAGGTGAAAATAAATTAACTATGAGAGATTTAGTAGCCATCAGTCTTCCTATTTGGTTATCCGACTTAGTTCAAACTTCGGAAAACCTGAGTAGTCATAAGTGGAGTAATTTTGTGGTAATACCATCCAAATCTTCATATGTGTCAGTATCAAATCACTTATCTTCTACCCGTCCGCAGGATGGATTGATAGCGTAAATTTAATATGAAGAAGTATCTATTGTATCTGCTTGGTTTTGCTGTTTTGGCGTTGTTTGTACTCTGGATAGTTTGGAAAATTCTGGTTGGAATTGTATTTCCCTTGATCGCTTTTGTGGTTGGAGGTGTTATTCAAGTAGTTTTTGGTGTAGTAGTTTTGTTGGCTGTATTGTGGGGGCTTTTAAAAATTCTTGGCTATTTACGCTCTTTAGGTATTTTTCCTAAAAGCTAGATGATACAAATTGAATGTGAGACAAGGACTCCTAAAGTTCCCTCTGGTCTCATTTATATAACTTGGATCAGAAGTAAAAGAAATACCTAATTTCTCTTTACCAGTCTTTGATGAGAAATCTGCCAAGAATACAATATTGTACTGTTAATGGAATAATGTGATATTGGTAGATGGAGAAATTAGAGTGAGAAATTTTATTTTACAGTTTTTGGCCTTTACTTCTAGAAACATAAATCGCACGTTTATTGAATTAAGTCTTGGTTGCAAAAATTTCATCTTCATATGTTGTGTAATAGCGATGAACACTTTTTATACTGACGTTCACAGTCAAGAACTATTGATGACGAAACCTGAATCAGTTGGTTTGTCCAGTGAAAAGCTTAATTTGATTGAAAAATCGGTTCAATCTTTCGTGGATCAAAAAAAAATTGCTGGCGCAACAACTGTGGTTGCTCGAAGAGGAAAAATTGCTCATTTAGAAACCTATGGTTTCAGAAATATAGAATCAAATAAAAAGATGAATCTTGATTCCATATATCGAATATATTCGATGACTAAACCCATTACCAGCGTGGCGGTGATGATGTTGTACGAACAAGGTAAAATTGAACTAAATAAGCCGGTTTCAAGCTACGTTCCTGAAATAAAAGATTTTGAAGTTTATATTAGTGGTAGTGGGGCAGAAATAGTCCTGCAGAAAAATAAACGGGAAATGACCATTACAGATTTACTAACCCATACCTCAGGGCTAATCTATGGATGGGAAGGTTCTCCGATTGATTTTCAATATCAGAAATTACTATATGCTGATTACTCACATTCTGAAATGATAAATGAATTCAAAGATTTAGCGCTTCGATATCATCCAGGTGAAAAGTGGGCTTATGGTTTATCGACAGATCTTCTTGGTTATATTATTGAACAAGTATCAGGGCAGTCATTGGCTGATTTTTTCAAAGAAAATATTTTCTTACCGTTAATGATGAAAGATACGGATTTTTATGTTCCTAAAGAAAAAGTAGAACGTTTAGCCACAATTTATGTAAAAGAAAACGAGGAACTTAAGTCAGAAAACCCGATGGGTATCAACGAAGTGTCAAAGTTACCAAAGATACTTTCAGGTGGTGCTGGTTTATACTCGACAGTTTCGGACTACATACGATTCGCCCAAATGATATTAAACAAAGGTCAATTAGATGGGATCAGATTGCTGTCTGAAGAAACAGTAGAATTGATGGTAAAAAACCATATTTCAGCAGATGTAGATTTCGAAAGAGGTCGCAAGAACTATATGTTATCAGGATTTGGATTAGGGTTTGGAATCTGGAGCCGTGGGATTAGAGGCTGGGCAGGGATTGCCAATACCTATTTCTTCATTGACTTCGAAACCGACATAGTCTCGATGATTTGGACCCAGTTACGACCGAGTGGAGCCTACCCGATGCTGGTTCTCGGATTTAATCAACTGATAACACAGGCGATCATTGATTAGAAATCTGTGGACAGAATTCGTACAAGATCTATAAGTAATATTTGAGGACGAAACCGTTACAATATCAACGCCCGTTGATATTTTTCTTTACTAGTGCAACAATGACGAATTAGATAGATGCTTGACAACTACATTTTCGTCGTAATAGGATCTGGGTTTGTGTCGCATCTGGAGATGATTGAGATAGGCAATTGAACTTGATTTCTATTCAAATACCATATCAGTCAAATTCATTTTCTTGTGGTGTTATTTCAGAAAAATCTTTTCATGGTTGTGATGGGAAAGAAAAATTCGGTTAATTTCAACCTACCGACTATGATAACCGTTATATATCATCATCTGCCAAAAATCATTCCTATATATCCTAAGCAAATACAGTTCCGGAGTAATTCGATCTCGAAGATTGACTATAGATCAGTACTGTAAGTATTGTGGTAAATCTAAAAATCAGAAAAGGAACATATGACTCATTTTAGTAACGAAGAGAAAGAGTTTTTCAAGAAGAACGGCTATATCGTGAAACAAAATACTATTTCCATCCAATTGATTCAACAAGCCCTAGAAGTGGTTTGGCAACATATTGATGCCGACCGAAATCAGGCCGAGAGTTGGATTAATGCTGGCCCGAAAGGAAACCTTCCATGTACTGACCACCCGGACATTAAAGCATTAATTAATAATAGCCAACAGTTTGCCATGGCGGAAGAACTGGTAGGAGAAGGGCGACTTGAAGTAGCTAACTATCCATTTTGCAAAATGATTTATCCTACTGGTGAAAGCGATTGGCAATTACCAGAACGGGGACATATGGATGGTTATATTCGTCCCGGTCATGTAGATACTTTTACTTTAGGTATCACCATGAACCTAAATAATGTTAAGCATCAAGGTGGAGGATTTACAGTTTGGCCTGGCACTCATATCATTGCGGCCGAATATTTTAAATCTCACTCTTTGTTAGATGGTAAAAAAGCCTACGGTGATCAGCTGCCTCAACCAGTCGAAATTTTTGGACCTCCAGGTACAACCTGTTTCTGGCACCACTACTTGATGCACGAGGCAAGCAAAAATTGCCAAACAGAGATTCGTATGGCTACAGTCAGTCGGCTTCGCTGGAAAAATACCCGGGAGATAAAGTTCGAAACTCCGGATAATATGTGGCAACACTGGGATGGACTGAATTAGGTAGGCAAAAACAAGATCTATCCTCTGACTGTTCCCGTTTGCTTAAAAAAAGTATTACCGTAGTTTTGTGTAGTCTGTTAGATTATTAAGTGTCAGCTATGCGAAAAATTATTCATATTGATCTAGACGCTTTCTACACTTCAGTCGAACAACGAGATAATCCTCAATTGGCTGACCAGCCGGTAGTGGTCGGTGGTCAGCCTGAGTCTCGAGGAGTAGTAGCGGCGGCTAGTTATCAGGCTCGCCGCTTCGGTATTCACAGCGCAATGCCGATGAAAACGGCTGTCCGGCTATGTCCAGAACTGGTTATCCTGCCACGGAGAATGAAGGTTTACCGCCAACAATCCTCTTTGATCCGAGACATATTCCTGCAATACACTGATTTGGTAGAAGCGGTAGCCTTGGATGAATGTTATCTTGATGTTACTCATAACCGTCAATCGATTCCTACCGCTACTGAGACGGCTCAAACTATCAAGAAACAAATCAGACAAAAATTAAAATTAACGGCGTCAGCCGGCGTGGCAACTAATAAGTTTCTGGCTAAAATTGCTTCCGACATGCAAAAACCAGACGGATTAACCGTCATCAAACCACATCAAGTAGATGACTTTTTACGAGAGCTACCGGTGAATAAGATTTGGGGCATAGGACCAGTTACCCACCAACAACTAAAAGAGAAAAAAATTTCGACGGTAGAACAATTGAGGCAGCTATCTCTAAGGGAAATGCAACGATTGTGGGGAAAAAGGGGAACACGCCTATATCAATTGGCTCGGGGAGTTGATGAAGAGCCAGTAGATCCATCCGAGGATCGAAAATCAGTCAGTCGAGAGACAACCTTCGCTCAAGATCTATTTTCAAGCCAACGAATGGAACAAGAATTAAACCAGTTGAGCACGGAAGTCTGGCAAGTATTAACTAATGAAAGTCTCAAAGGTAGGAGAGTGACCTTGAAGGTTAGGTATGCCGACTTCCAAATTCAGACGAGGAGTTATAGTCAGTCCGGCGGCTGGTTACCAGAAAGTAAGATTAGACAGATTAGCCATCAACTACTGGCGAAAACATCAGCTTTAGATAAAGGCGTCCGCTTGTTAGGGCTTAGTGTGTCTGGCTGGTGGTCAGAAAACAAATCTCAGTTGGATCTATTCCAAATAAATTAGGTAGAATGAATCAGCAGGGGCTAAATTGGTATTCGTTTCGCTTCAGACTTTATCATTAAAATTATTAACTTCTCTTGATTAATCAATGTTAGCTTTATTTATGCTGAATTCTATTTCTGCCGCTGTGTTTCAACCGGTTCCGACCGAATATAAGTTAGTTTGGAACGATGAATTTGAGGTGGACGGAGTAGCAGATTCACGCTACTGGGCTTATGAGGAAGGCTTTGTCAGGAATGAGGAACTACAGTGGTATCAGGCTGAGAACGCTTTCTGTCAGCAAGGTAAGCTAATTATAGAAGCACGAAGAGAAAATAGAGATAACCCACATTTTCAGGCTGACAGCAGAAGCTGGAAGTTAAATCGAGAAAAAATAGAATATACTTCCGCTTGCATCACTACTAGAAATCGATTGAGTTGGAAATATGGCATCTTTGAAATTAGAGCTAGAATCAAAACTCAAAATGGGCTTTGGCCAGCTATCTGGTTTCTGGGTCAATCAGGAGAATGGCCTAGCTGTGGCGAAATAGACTTGATGGAATACTATCAAGGCAATATTCTAGCTAATGCCTGTTGGGGACAAGTTGAGCGATGGCAACCTAGGTGGGATACTAGTAAGCATTCGGTAGCTTCCTTCAATCAAGTAGACTGGGACGATCAGTTTCATGTCTGGCGTATGGAATGGAATGCGCAAAAAATTGTTCTATCAATGGACGGTAAGGTATTAAACACCATCAATTTAAATCAGACTAACAATTTAAGCGATAGAGGACCTAAAAATCCTTTTCACCAGCCACACTATTTACTACTCAATTTAGCTGTGGGTGGAAAAAATGGAGGAGAACCGGATCAAACGCCCTTTCCTAGTCGATATGAAATTGATTATGTTCGTGTGTATCAAAAGAAAAACTAATTTTTCTCAGCTGAGCATCAACCAATCTCATATTCTGTTCTCAATTTGATAATCCGAATAGTTTTGATTGGTCTTTGTTCATTCGGAAACTTAAATTTAGATCTGATAATTGTGGATAAGTCCAACCTGTCATGGCTAAATCGTCCAATAAATCTATAAGCAAAGCCGTTTTGTAAAAACGTTCGCTCAAAATGACCCGCTGATATAGCTAATTATCTACGACGACTAGGTTTGCCAATCCAATAAAACACCCAGTCCTTTTTCTGGTGTTTGCCACAGAAAATCAAAAGCAGACTTAGCCTCGGCATAGGCAAACCGGTGAGTAATCATCTCTTTGATTTGGATTACACCTTGCTCCATGCTATCAATAGCTCGTTTGATAGTCTTAACTGGCGCTTCGTCCATCAAATTTCCAGCTATCAGTCGCTTATTCATGATCTTACTGGCATGGAGAGGTAAGGCTTGTTGTTGATAAAGAGCAATCAATTGAATAGTACCCCGAGCAGCTACCATTTCTTGAGCTTGTTCAAAAGATTTGACGCCCGCATACCCGCCCACACAGTCAATTACTAAATCTGCGCCTCGCCCATTAGTCAAGTCTTTAACCATTTGGATGGGATCAACATCGGCCGCATTAATGACTTCATCTGCTCCTAACTGTCGAGAAAGTTGGCAGCGATTTAGCAGTGCGTCAACCGTAATGACCTGTTCCGGTTGATGTGGACGAAGTAATTGCATAACCAAACTACCTACAATACCTTGTCCTAAAACGACAACTCGATCGCCAGCCTTAACCCCAGATGAATCTACCCAGGATGTTGCCTCTTTGGCCAAAAGCAAGAAGGTGCCTTCCTCGAATGAGATACTGTCTGGAAGTTTGAACATACTTCCCTTGACTACTGAACCAGTGTGGCCAATGGCATACTGGGCATGTGGTGCAACTACCATGACTCGCTGACCGATTTGGTATTCGGTAACTTCTGTCCCAACTTGCTCTACTACACCTGTTAACGAATAACCCATAATCGAAGGATCAACGGCTGTCTCCATGATATATCGTCGAAATAGTTCTGATCCTCGACTGATTAAGGTCTTAGCTGTTCTAACTAGGATTTGATGACTGTCTGGATTAGGCGTCGGCACCTCTTCTAGCTGGATGTTTCCCATACCCGCAGCCTTAATAACGCGAATCAATATACACTCCTTGCTCTCTTTCATCAGAGTCGCTGTTGGATACCATAGTAGCAAATAGCGACATAGGTAACAAATGATATTAGAGGTGTCAGATCTAGATTATTTCGAATAGTTGAAACTAAATCTCAGTTGATGCCCAACCAAACAAGCAGATATATGTTGGCCTATTAAAAATTGGAAAATGAAGATTTTGAGCGGCTGTCATCACCATTTAGATTCTGATCTTAGCCAACGAGGACGCTTTTTTATTGTTGCCAAGATTAGTTGTTGCTAATACCAGCACCTTTATGTCTTGGGTGAGGTAAAATACTGGAAGATGAGTTGTGCAGATTTCCTGAATTTACAGCAAGAGAATGCTTGGATAGCACACCGATTAATGCAGGGGATTGCGAGTGAAATCTCAACTAAATGGCGAATTTCTGACTGCATGATTGGCTAGCCCAAATCGGAAGAAAATACTTCATCTGTACCATATATTTTGAATGCTATACTTACCAATTATCGTTGCCATCAAGTCAATTTAAAAAATAACTATAAAAGACTGAATAAGAATGGAGAATTAAGTGAATCGACCAAATGTAGTTTATCTGTCTAGTAGTGCCCATAGTGATTGGAGAAATGAGGTTAGAGCCAAATATCAGAATAACGCAAACGTTATCTTGGTTGGTCCTTGTGAACAACATGGGCTAAGTGATGCCATGGGAGCACCGGGGGACTCAAGACCCGGACATAAACTGCGTATCACTCAGATGTTAAGCAAAAGCCAAATTTTGTTTGGTTATATTCCTAGTGACCGTTATCGGTCATTTAATATCATGTTGGAAATTGGTCTGGCCCATGCGTGGGGCAAAAAAATAGTACTGGTCAACGAAGCTAGAAGCCTAGGCGAGGAATTAAGATTGGCTATTACCCACGTAGACGAATATTTCACCAGCCTGGATCAAGGTTTGACTTATTTAGAACAGATGTTAGCCGAACCAGTAGTTAATCCAAATCAAATTAATTATTCGTTGGGGCAAATCGGTACGGAACAATTAAGCCACCAAGTTTATCTGGAAGGAGAAGACCAATCGACTGATTGGTTAGAAACCATAAAAAGCCATTATCGCTCTTATCCCTCCGTACAGTTTTGTACTGGAACTGATTGGGCTAGCTTAGCAACTAGCGATATTTTATTTGCCTTTCGAAGTTCACCAGAGCGACGCCTTTTTAACATTCCATTATCGGTAGGCTATGCCAGTACGATGGCCAAAAGAATTCTGTTTATTAATCAAGGTGATCACCATTCGCATGCCTACGATTACGTCAAGCCATTTTCGGACGGATACTTTACTAATCTGGAAAAAGGTTTAGAATATCTAGATTACACACTAGGCATTGAAAATCGCTGATGAGCCTCATAACAAGCTAATGGTGAGAATAATTTTGAGTTGGAGCCTGATATTACTATCAGGTTATTCACTGGCCGACATCAAACCTAAAGTAGAGTATCGTGATTCCGAAACTCAGAACCAATCTAAAATTGGACCGAATAGGCTTTATATCGAAATGTTTGGAAACGCTTTTTATTATTCGATTAACTATGACCGACTGATTTTTCCTAAGACTATCTTTAGAGTCGGTTATTCTCGCCTCAAACTGGATCAATTTTCAATGGGTTCGGTCTCAACAGCTGACTTTAAATCCACTTTGGTGCCTATCACGGTGAGTTATTTGTTTAATTCGAATCAACAGCAGATGGAAATTGGGGGAGGGGTGGTACCTAGTAGGGAAAGCTACATAGAAACCAGTGATGGAGATCAATTCAAACAATTATTTTCTATTTTTGCTACTGGTATTTGGGGTTATCGATTTCAAACTACCAACAGCCCAATTAGCTTTCGTTTAGCTTATACACCAATGATTGGTCTAAATAATAGCTTGGTATTGCTAACTTGGTTTGGAGCTAGTATTGGATATAGCTTCTAGTTAAAAGATTTTTGAAACTTATCCAGTGTTAAAATAAGGAATTGTAGAATCAGTTCATCTAAACTAAATTTGCCGAGGTAGGTAATTCTAATATAATCTGTTACTTCCAGAACTATCTCTCACCTATCAGTAAAAGTGATGACAGGCGGAAATTCGGTCTCGTTACTTTGAAGTTATTTAGATTCGGATACACATTTTTACTGACTTAGATTCAATCCCCCATTTAGAGTTTTTTGGGGATTTTCTGCAGACCTAATTACGTTGTAGAATTTTTGCTTTTCCGTCCTGTAGTTTTTGACTCGGTAAATAATATAATTAATCCGATCTTCTATTTCTGAATGTAATGCTGATTTTATTTTTGGGTATTATGAATTCGTTACCAATTGTTTACTTTGATACAACTTTTAAATGTCTGGATTGTTTGATAATTCTTCGACAAAAGATTCTAACAACTTCGGATCATGTTGATCTTTAGTCTTAATTGATTTAGAATGCAAGTAGACAAGACGATTTGACCGTTGCGAATATATCATATGGTTTTGTTCTCGATTCAGCTAGATTCTGACTTAGAAATAGACTAATCGATCTCATCAAATTATCAGTCAAATGTACAGAATTATTAATAAATTCCAATATTAAAACAAAGAGGAAAGAGATGTTAAACTGGGGAGTTATGGGAGCTGGGGGCATAGCCTATGTGTTCTGCAATGGGATGCGTTTTACAAATACAGGTGAAATCTTGGCTGTAGCCAGTCATACTCCGTCCCGTGCGGAAAAATTAGCCAACGATTTTGGTATTTCTCGACAATATGATAGCTATGAAACAATGTTGGAAGATGAAGATATTGATGCCGTTTACATTTCCACAATTCACCCATTTCATGCTGAGTGGGCCATCAAGTCTGCTCAAGCGAAAAAACATATTTTGGTAGAAAAACCAATCAGTATGAATTATGCTGAGGCCGAGGCTATGATCCAAGCGGCTCGAGAGCATGATGTATTTCTGATGGAAGCCTTTATGTATCGTTGCCACCCTCAAATGAATCGAGTAGTGAATCTGATACAGGATGGAGTAATAGGTGATATACAGGTAGTACGGGCTATGTTCGGTTATACGGCCGAATTTAATCCAAAAAGCCGTGTATATAGTCATGAAATGGGAGGGGGTGGAATTCTTGATATTGGATGTTATCCATCTTCTATGGTTAGGAAGATTGCTGGAGCCGTAGAGAATAAGCCGTTTCTACATCCTACCTCGATTAAGGGTAATGGTAAGGTTGGCCCCACTGGCGTTGACCATATCGCAGCCGCAACGCTTAAGTTTGAAAATGACATCATAGGTGAGATAATTGCGTCAGTTGAATGTAGTTTAGGCAGCAGTGTAATCATCTATGGTTCTAAAGGGACCATAACCATCCCAACACCTTGGTTACCTTCAACCCCTTGTCGGAATGCTACTCGTCCCTTACCACTGGATACAGATTTTCCATCATCAAGAATTATCATTCAAACGAATCAAGAAGTAGAATCTGAAATTATGATTGACGTGGATCGTGATTTGTTTAGCTATGAAGCCGACATGGTAGCTGATCATATTGAAAATCGGCAAGCACCTGCTATGCCTTGGGACGATACACTTTCTAATATGCAGTTATTGGATGAGTGGCGTAAAGAAGTTGGGGTTACTTATTAAGAAAACAGGTGTATCGAACTGTGGCTATAGCAGAGTGAGATGAGAGATAAATTTCAGAAAGATTTAGTCTGAACCACTCGTCAATTTCCACGCTAAGGTTTTTTATCTACTAACTGTGATGTGAATTTTATCTATAGAAACGTAGTGGATAGTAGTGAACTACACCTTGGTAATAGATCTCCAGCCAATGAATTTTTGGCCTAGCTGGTTTGATAGATCAATTAGTTTTCGGATTATACTTTATCTTAAGATGATCAGTTACTTTCTTATTCAGTCAGCTTTTGGATGTACCAAAAGATCTGTTTTTAATTTAACTATTTGGTAGATTGCTAATCAACCATCACAAAATAATCTGTGGGTCGAAAACAAAAAACGGGGTGCACAGTAAACTGTACACCCCGCCAACCACTAGTAACGTTTATCAAGGAGAGTTGATGAACAATCTACTTAATAGCACGGGCTATGCCAAAATGAAACTGACGAAGGGGACGTAATTTATCACCAAGAACGGCCTGCGGTCTCATCTTAGTGATGAAATTGGTAGCAAAATGACAGTCATTATTTAAGCAACTCTTGATTAATCCTTTTCTTTTGAGAAAATGAAAAATAGACTAAGCAGATATGTATTTGTTGAGTGGTTTATTTGAGTCTAGGGATTATTTTGGAGCACTAAACATGATAGTTTCTATCAGATATCTTTTCTGGGATAGAGCGGGAAAAAATCAATCAGGGAACCTAGAAACCCTAGATAATCATATCCTCCGCATAAGTAAGCCATATACGCATATCGCAGTAGCTACTATAGATAACACAATCCAAATTAAGCTAACAGGCCCATAATTACCAAACGATTGACCAATTAGCCACGGGATAACCATTCCACCTAGGGCCCCGCCGACAAATAATAGACTGGTAATCTGACCAGATACAGTCAGATACTTCTCAGTTATGGAGATACCGATGGGAAACATCGAGGCTACTCCCAGTCCAAAGATACCAGTTCCGACCCAAATAACCTTCAATGATGTAGGCCAAACCAGGATCAACCCAACACCAATTAAACATAATAATAAGTCGACGCCAAGAATATATTTGACGTGTATTCGTGTAGAAATTGGGATGCTCAAAAGGCGACCAATGGTTAGCGAAAACCAAAATATAAAAGTTAGATCAGCGGCTGACGCTTCATCTGCTAAATGGCTCTCCAAGACATAGGTCGCTATCCAACCACCTAAACTAACTTCAGCTGAAACAAATAAAAAGAAGAGGGTAATGATCAAGAGTAACAGGTAGGTATCCATTATCGGTTTTGAGGTAGTTTTTTGGTGCACCTTTGGTCGCTCTGGGCTGGGTAAACATAGGATCCAAAAGGATATAGGAATGATCAATAGCCCAATCGTCCAGTAACCCCAAGTTATATCTCCAGTTAATCTTAAAAATTGAGCAAAGATAATTGGAGACAAAGCTGCACCCAAGCCAAAGAAGAAATGAAGTCCATTCATATAAGGCTGAACTTTCTGACCGTGTAACCAGACCAGTAATGTATTACCACCAACATCGGCTGCACCAACAAAGATACCGATCAAAAACATATTTAGGATGAGCAACCATAGGACGGAGATTATAGGTACTAAAGATAAGCTAAGTGCAATCAGAAAAAACATAGCTGCCATGATTGGATGGCCAGGGATGCGGTCATAGATGTAACCACCAGCCAATGAGCCCAGAATGAACCCCAAAGCTTTGGCAGTAAATAAGTAACTAATTTGACTCAGGTCTGACTGAGTATTATCGGCAAGGCGACTTAGGGTTGGTCCTAGTGAAGCTACTAATAGTCCAAGCCCGATAAAAGCAGAAAAATAGGCAATAGAAACGGAAATTTGGGGATGGTATTTGAATCGATGGCTGCTTATATTCATTGAAATTAGAATTTTTCGACCTACGGATCTAATATTGTGCTATTCCTAACTGAAAAGTGTTCTTAAGCAACAAGGGCTTGTCGGTTTTTCGTCGCAGGAAATAGTCAGACAACAGATGATTGACAGCTAAATTAAAATTTCTTCTTTGACTACCCGGAATTTAATTTAGCTTACTTTTCTTGTACGCAGATAAACGACAAAAAGTAATTATGGCGAACTGATTGAACTTAGGTCTGCCCATATTTGATCAATAGATAGAAAGTCTGTCTAAGTTCAGCAGATGTCAGTACTAGATTGGTTAGATCCAAAATACGTCTTTTGTAGTTGCAATTGGTTGGAGTCAACACATTAAATTGTGACTATGTAATTAAGAAACTTTGAGAATTAACAGTGAGACGTGGATCTGTTTTGACTACGGTCATTAATTCTCATACGATCTTTACCACTGATTGGCACTAGCGAATGTTCCGGAGAATCCCAATCAAGTACTTTAACAATCGGAATAACTACCCTTACAGCCAGTCCTATTCTACGCATACTGGAATGATTGGGATCAGATTGGTGTAACGTCCTTTCGTTGAAAAGAATAAATTCACCTGGCTCCATCTCCAATGTCACAATATTATTGAGATCAATATAATCTGGATCACCCATCCGGTTAAACTGAACATTTGGCTTGGATTCGATATGCGGGATCACACGTCGATGAGATCCTGGTATTATTTTTAGGCAACCATTTTCAACAGTGCTTTGGTCAATTGCAATCCAAGCTGAAACTATAATCGGTGGTTCTAAAGGCCAATAGTTAAAATCCTGGTGCCATGGAATTTCCTTAGCTCCACTTTCCTTTACAAAGAAATTTGTACGCCACAACAAAAGGTCATCACCATATAAACAAGCCATACGTTTGACAATCTGAGGATCAGTTGAAACTTGGTGAATTAATTGATTATCAAGGTGGCGATTATGGACCCGATTTTTATGATCTGGTGGATCCGTATTTAGAACTGATTCGATCTGTTTCGCGGTCTGCATCATCTCATCAGCAGAACAAAGAGAATAAGGTCCTAAATACCCTTGTGATCTGAACGTCTCGATCTCATTAGAATTCAAAATGATATTTTCCATGCACTTTCCTCAACCTTACATTTTTCGTCAGAAAACATATTACATCGTTTAGATATTGTTATCAAAGATCTGTAATTATTTGTGCTTATTTGTTCGATTCCTATCAAACCATCTTTTTATATTTCTAGGTCTACAAGAGACCAATTTTTTATTAAGGCAGAAACTCTTTTTTACGCATCATAACAGGAATTTATTGATTATTATTTTTTGTATAGGAAAATTGAATATCTGTATGCTGCATTCCTTAATGCTTAACTATCAATAGCTTACATGGTATGTAATAATTCTATCCTTCAAATCACTAATCAGAGTTTATGAAGGTAAGGCAGATAATTTATTACTTCAATCTAAAGACGAAAATTTCATGATTTGAATGATGAACAAAAAGTAAAATGCTTTTTTCATAGAACTTTTATCGTTATAATAGGCCAAATAATTTATGACATAACAGAAATAGAAAGACAGTTGGAGAATGAAAGAATGAATATAGAAAACCAAAGCGACATAGTCATTTTAGAAGACTTGTGTCAATCGAAACGAGGAGGTCATTCACTTTCTTTAATCGATCTCCTCGAAGGTCAAACTCTTGACTTAGAGTTGTCAGCGTGGTTGATATCTCACGTTTCGCAGGGAGCATCATATATCATTGGTGCAGGTCCAGGTGGAGTAGGCAAAACAACAACAATGAGAGCCTTGCTCAGTGTTGTCCCAAATGACCGGCCTTTTGGAATTGCTTTACCAGGCCAAATTACGGGTACGTTTCATTCTCCTCATTGTGTCATTTCACATGAACTCAGTAATCATAGACCTCCCGGCTATCTTTGGGGAAATGATTTGCGTGAGTTTTTCAATCTTTCAGAACTTGAGCACATGCTGGTTGGTAATATGCATGTTGATGATATCGACCAAGCTTATGACCAAATTTGTCAACAGAATGGAGTACCTGAATCCCAATTCTGTTCTATTAATTTATTTGTATTTTTACGTGTCGAAGGCGAAGACTCTTCCAGTCGGCGTATCAATAACCCTACAGCTAAAAGATTGATCACCAAGATATTTTATTCAAACGGAAGTTCCCCACACCAACTAGTCTACAGCGAAGATAAAGGTTTGTTAGCCAATGCTTATCAGACTCAGGATGATGTAACGGATTATCGTAAATTTATTGAAAAAGCTTATCAAGAGTCTGAACGAACAGTTGTGGGTCTCAGGAAGTATTTTCTTAACTGGGTATCTACTAGCCATATTAGGTCGGAATAACACTCATAATTTTCATAGTTGGTTCAATAACACATATGTTCCGAGAACTTTAGTAAGGTACCATTTAAAAAGAATTCCGTTCTTCGGACAGAAATACTTTGCAATTATTCCGCTACGGTAATATCATATAGAGAACCAAATGTCGGGAGGTTACCATGTCCGAAATTTCATTGACCGCATTAACTCCACTCATGCCAAGTCAGTCGGCTGAAAGTGAATCACCCAAAGCCGCGCAAGAGTCCAGTAAAACTCAGCAGGAACCAGCTGCTCCAATTGAACCTAAACAAAAGCCTGCGGCTCCTACTGCGCAAGCAAATCGTAGCCAAGGCCAATCCCAAGATGGTGGGCTTTTAATAGACGGCCAATTCTAATCTTATCCACTTGTATCTTACGTTAGATACTCGATTTTTTTGAATTGGAGTCGGTCGGCTATCAAATGACTAGTGTTTTGCCCTAACAGCGCCCCCATGTCGCGGCCATGGTTAGGGATCAGCACTAAGTTTTGTGGCTTGATCAACTTTCTTCCTTACCAGTACCAAGGTTGGTGCTGGACCTACTATTGCCCGTTTTTGTTTCAGTGACCCGTCTTTTATAGTTTTGACTTAACTATCTAATCATTCTCTTATCCAACGATGACTTGATCAGTACTCTTTACCAGATTATCGGTCAATGTTATTTATCGGCCTCGGTTTTCTGACAGCCATAGCTTTGACAATTATGCGTGGTGTCTTTTTGTGGTGGCCCTTTCACCCTGCCGGCTATACTCTGTCCAATGCTTGGGGAGCCAACGTGACTTGGTTTCCAATATTCATTAGTTGGGTTATTAAAAGTTTGATCCTTCGATACGGT
>Ga0163179_10000373_pt1 | contig 32276 bp, 29 predicted proteins | sample AtlANTMetagenome_FD_109643 | JGI IMG/M metagenome (GOLD analysis project Ga0163179, IMG submission 109643) | Marine eukaryotic phytoplankton communities from the Atlantic Ocean - Atlantic ANT 2 Metagenome | ecosystem: Environmental > Aquatic > Marine > Oceanic | place: North Atlantic Ocean... | reverse complement strand
CTTAAATTCAAAAGGAAATCCAATATATATAAACGATTTAAAAAAATCAATTCAATTTAATCTAGAAGCATACAATAACAATAAAATAAATGCTGAGGATTGTGTTCAAGCAATTGATGAGATTGTAAATGGAGTAACTAAACCCCCTATAAAATGAATAAAAAGATAAACCAACTTAAATACCTATTAGAAAAAAACAATATTCCTCCTTTATCAAAAGAGCAACAACATAATTTGCTTTATGGATCAGAGGAGGAACGCAACAGAACATTAATTAATTTATTAAAGCCATGACAATAATAGAAGAAAGCGATTTAGGAACAGTAGGCAAAGACTTACTTGAAAACCTAAAAGAAATAAAAGAATCAGTCTCAGAGATTAAGAAGGCTCAGTTTAAAAAAGAGTCTACCTTTGAAGATACTCAGCACCTACAAGAGTATGTGGGGGATACAATTAATATGATAAAAAATAATTTAACTAAACTTAAAGCAAAATAAAACATGATAAACATAATAAAGTACATAGCAAGATTATCAAAAATGAAAAAGAAAAATAGTAAGATAGAAAAGAATTTAGTAAAGATAATTTATACTAGCAAAAACGAAGTGTTAAGAATTGCTCAAGAAATGGCTGAAAGAAATAAGTATGCGAAACGACAAAAAGATTACATCTTTCACTCCAATCAAGTAAGAAAAATTATTTCCTTAACTTTGAAACAACTCGATGCACATAAAAAATTATTAAAATGAATATATTCAAATGGTTTATTAAAGATGATGATATAGTATCTGAAACTGATACTAATTTCTTAACTTTATCAAACGAGAAGTTAAGAAAAGAATTAGCATACCAGAAAAAAAAGAATTCTGGATATAGGGCTAAAATAAGAAACCTTAAAAAGAAACTTGCAAAGTTTAAATCTAAGTGAAGAGATAAGTTAGCTTAGTCATAGTCTAGTATATCAAAGTTCTTAATTATGACTAGCTACTTGTTTCTGAAGATTACTTGAGCAAGTGATTAATCTGTTGTTAGAGAGAGAGGGTAGCAGAAATGTTGCCCTTTTTCATCTAAAAAAAATCTAAAATATAATTAGGAATTAAACATACAATTGCTTAATTTCGTATAAAATTTAATTAAATTTAATCAAATGCCTAACCTAACCAACACAGAACTTGATGACTTTATACATGATGATGAAGCACAGTTCATCTCTTATTCTAACACAAAAAAAAGAGAGAGATCCCAAATTCCTTTTAAAAGTATAACCGACTTTAAATTATTCAATCGGTTAATAATCCAAACTAATAATAAAAAATGAAAGAACACATCTTTAATGGGTTTGTGGATAATATCTGCAAACACACTAGAATTACTCGTGAAGAGTTTTTTAAACCAAACCAAAATAGTGAGATCGTACTTGCTAGACACACATTGTTTTATCTGTGTCATCAGCGAGGTATCACAACGGCTATGATAAAGTTATACATGGAAAATAATGGATCATCATTAAATCGTTCCCCTATCACACATGGTATATCTGTAATAGAAAACAAGATAAAAGAAGATGCTGATCTTCAGGTAGTAATTGATAAACTAAGCATCCTTGACTAAAGAAGAACTAAATATAATTTTTGATCAAGCAAAGAACGATGAAGAAGCTGTCTCTTTAAGTAAAAAAGAATATCAAAGTTATATTTATAAAGGGGTAAAAATTGTGAACGACTTCGAATCCATAAAATTATATAAACCTTTGAAAGATTATGATCTAGAGTTAAGTGAAGATCATTATACTTTTTTTAAAAAGGGATGGCGACATGGGATTTATAAATTTAAAATAATTCAGTATGATAAAAAACTGGATGACATTCAAGACAGTATTCGTTATGAGATGAATAACAATATGTCTTTAAAAGAAATTAAACGATTAAGAGTTCGTAAAGAAAACATCTTAAAAAAAAGAAGTAATATAACCTTTAAATTAAACCAACTAAAATGAAAAATTATTATAAAGCACTAGCAGGATTCCAACAAGAATGCCCTGTATTATTAAAAGATACCCAAGGATTTCAATATAAGTATGTTGACCTCACTAAAATTATTTACTCCATCAATCCATTAATGAAAAAGCATGGACTTGGATTTACTCAGATGTTAGGGACTAACCCTGATACTGGAAATACTTGTGTAACGACTACAATCTTCCATATAGCAAGTGGGGAAAGTAATTCTAGCACAGTAGACATTCCTCTAGTAGAGTTGAAAGGACAAAATTCTTTGCAGTCTCTCGGTAGTGGTTGCACTTATTTTAAAAGATACCAATTATCATCGGCTTTAGGTATTGTAAGCGATGAAGATACTGATGCATTTAGTAAATTGGAACTGCCTACAAACAAGAATAATTTAAACCTTGGCATTCCTAAAAAAGAAGTAAAGAAATCTGCACCTAAAAAAAACAAGGAGACTCAGGTAATGTCCCTTGATATAGGTGATGACAACTGGTATAATGTATTGCATAAGATCGTAAAGTACAGAGATGATGGAAACGATTTTAAAACTATTATGACAAACCTAAAAAAGCAGTACACATATAATATAAAAACTGAAAAACATATTAAAGAAATATACGATGGAGAAAAAATTAAGTAAAAAAGAGATCATAGATAAGCTAAGGATTGATGAGCATTATTATGGAAAGTTTGGAAAGCAATGGCTATCCAACTCTGACATAAAGAACCTCCAAACCCATACGTTTAAACAGTTTGGTAAAATAGAACCTGATAACGAAAACTTTGTAAAGGGTAGATATTTTCATCAGCTTATTTTAGAACCTAAAAAAGCAAAAGACTTTCCAATATGGTCAGCAACTGAAACTAGAGGTAAGGCATATAAAGAATATCTACAAGAAAACAATTTGACTTTTGTTTTAAAAGAGTCTGAGGCAAATACTATTGAGCAAATGGCTGATCAAGTATTAAGTAGAAACGAGCAACTGACAGAACTAATATGTAATGATCAGGCTAAATATGAAGAACCAATTGTTGGTGAAATTAAAGGTCATAAATTTAAAATGAAAGCCGACATTATTAGTAAAGGTATTGTGGTAGATCTTAAAACTACTTCAGCAAAAACTATTGAAGAGTTTGTTTGGAGTGGTAAGAATAGATACTACTATGATACCCAAGCATACATCTATACTGAACTGTCAGGAAAGAGTATGACTTTTGTTGCTATTGACAAAGCACAAAAAGAGTATGGTAATTCAGGAGAACTCTACCATGAAATTTATGTTTGCCCTGTAAGTGATGAAACAATCCTCCAGGGGAAACAAAAAGTAGAGAAAGCAATCCAGTTATACGAAACCTACTATGCTGAGGATAAAACAGAAGAAATAAAAAATATTATATATAACCTTAATTTTTAAACTATGAGTGAAAAATTTATACACAAGAACGGTAAAGCTACCTTATTCAAAAACAATTATAAAACTGAAGATAAGCAACCTGATATGAAAGGATCAGGGACAACCTTAGATGGCAAACAAATAGACATTGCTGCATGGAAAGGAGAAACTCAATCAGGAGAAATAAAACTTTCTTTAACATTTAGCGAACCTTATGTTAAGGCTTCAGAAGAAAAGCAAGGGAGTGATTCTTCAGCTAAAAAAGAAACTATAGAAGATCCAGACTTACCATTTTAATTTAAATCTGAACCAAGAGAGGGGTAGCATCCCTCTTTTTTGGTGTCAGAAATGTTAATTTTTTTCCGTTTTTCTATTTTATTTTTTATATATATATAATTTTTATAATTATTTCAATTAAATTTTTTAAATTAAAATCAACATTATCAACACTTGTTAACAAAAACAATACTTACAAGAAATAAAACCAACACAAAATGAGCACAGATTCAGATAAAATCGTAACTATTTTTAAAAATATTAAAGAAACTGACACTCCTTTTCATAGGCCAGTTACAAAAATACTTGAAAGAATAAAGAATGGTGCATCAAAAGAACTTATTAAAAAAATTAGAACTGAGACAAACAAGACTAAACGTAATGAATTAAAACAAAGTTTACCTAGCATTTGTTTCTCAGGGAAATTCACAAAGCGAAGTGATGTATCACTTATAAAGTACAGTCAGCTTATATGTCTTGATCTTGATGGGTATTCTAAAAACGAAGATTTAAAAAATGATAAGAGTAAATATTCAAAAAATAAATATGTTTATTCAGTTTTTATTTCTCCTTCTGGAAAAGGATTGAAAGTATTAATCAAAGTTCCTGATCAACCAGACAATCATGTTGGATATTTTTTAGCTTTAGAGAAACACTTCAAGTCCGACTACTTTGACAAGACATCAAAGAACATAAGCAGGGTTTGTTATGAGTCTTATGATGATAAGATATATATAAATCCTAGTTCAGAGGTGTGGGATAAGGTTGAAGATCTAAAATACAAAGAGATAAGCAAGGAGGCGGGTATAAGAACCATTCCAATTACTGATGAGAATAAGATAGTATCTATATTAGTTAAATGGCATACCAAAAAATTTCCTATGGTTGAGGGAATGCGTAATGCTAACGCATTTACTTTGGCCATGGCTTTGAATGAGTATGGTATAGCACAGACAATGACAAGAGTAATACTCAATCAGTATGCAACTTCTGACTTTACTCAAAGAGAAATAGAGAAAATTATCAAGTCTGCTTATGCACATAAGGATAAATTCAACTCTAAATATTACGAGGACGAAGAGAAAGTAAACGATATTCAGCAACGGCTAAGACGTGGTGAATCAAAAAAAGTAATCCGCCAACAGTTAGAGGGGTCGATGTTGGACACGGAACTAATAGACTCCGTAATCGAAAAAGCTGAAGAAGACAACTCCGTAAAGTTTTGGACCAAAAGCAGTAAGGGTATTGTAAAGGCATTACCCTTAATATTTAAAAACTTTTTACAGTCACATGGTTTTTATAAATACTGTCCTGAAGATCAAAAGGCTTATATGTTTGTACGTGTAACAAACAATCTTGTAAATTACTCAACAGAAAAAGAGATAAAAGACTTTATACTAGGATATCTTATAGAACTAGACGACATGTCTGTCTATAACTATTTTGCTGACCAGACGAGACTATTTAAAGAGGAGTTCTTAACTCTTCTTGATACCATAGACATATTTTTTATTGAAGACACTCAAAAAGAATGCTATTTGTTTTATGAAAACAAAGCTATAAAGATTACAGAAGATGAGCTAACTCCTATTGACTATTTAGATTTGCCAGGATTTGTATGGAAAGACCATATCATTGATAGGCCTTTTACTGAATGCGAAATAAGGAAAGGGGATTATAAAAGATTTATTTCTAATATCTGTGACAATCAGGAGTCTAGAATAAAATCAATGGAATCTACTATTGGTTTTATGCTACACGGTTACAAAGACATTTCCTTTTGTCCAGCATTAATTTTATTAGATGAACAGATCTCTGACAGGGCTGAGGGTGGTACAGGAAAAGGAATATTTTTCCAAGCTATAAGTGCAATCAAAAAGTTAGTGACTATAGACGGTAAAGCTTTTAATTTTGAGAAGTCTTTCAATTATCAAACAGTCTCTCCCGATACTCAGATTATAGTATTTGATGATGTAAAAAAAGACTTCCCTTTTGAAAGACTATTTAGTGTCATCACTGAGTCACTTACTATAGAAAAGAAAAACAAACAAGCTATAACTATACCATTTAGCAAAAGCCCAAAGATTGCTATAACTACCAACTATGTAATCAAAGGTAGGGGGAACTCGTTTACCAGGCGTAAGTGGGAACTGGAACTGAGCCAACACTATAATGAATTAAATACACCTTTAGATGAGTTCGGTAAGTATTTGTTTGGTGGATGGGATGAAGAGGAGTGGTGTCAGTTTGATAATTATATGATTTCATGTGTGCAATTAAAACTTAAAAGAGGATTGATTGTAGGAGAGCAAAAAAATATTAAGATCAAAGGCTTTATGATAGAGACAGATGAAGAGTTTGCAGAGTGGTGTGGACTCCTTCCAGGAAGTGAACCTAATAATTTACTTCCCGTCAATGAAAAAATATATATGAACTTTTTATTTGCTGAGTTTGTGCAGGTGTATCCTGACTTTGGGTCTACAGGTAAAAGAAAGCTGTCAATGACACGTTTCTATAAGTGGTTAAAAGCCTATGCTTTTTACACACAAAAGGTAGAAGCAGAAGTAAAGAGAGACAATAAAGGTAAGTGGATCCGTATTAGACCTACTCATGAAGATGAAACACAGCACAATTTAATTTTTTAAATAAAACTATTATAAAATTCAAAACTATGTCAACTTTTTATGAAAAATACAAGGATTCTTTCGGTAAAGTACAAGTAATTACCGAAAAAACAACATTTTATCACCTATATAAAAGCGGATTTATATCTACGGCTTTGTACAATTCGTTGGAATTCAATTCCTTATGGCCTAACAGATATTCTGTTGTAGGTGATGTTTTAAAAATCAATGCAAACGATATTTGTAAAATCCCTGGTTTCGGTGAAGGAAAACGGAAAGAACTAGAGGATTTTTTTAAGTATAACAGCGAATATTTTGAAATAAATGGGGATGAAACTTAGAGATTATCAGGAGGAAATAAAATCTAGAGCAGTTAATATTGTAAAGAAACATCGCTTTGTATATTTAGCAATGCAAGTAAGGACTGGAAAGACACTTACAAGTTTAGGTATTGCTAAAGAAATGGGAGCCAAGAGAGTTTTGTTCATTACAAAAAAGAAAGCAATTAGCTCTATTAAATCTGATTACAATATGCTAAAGCCTAATTTTAGTCTTGATTTAATAAACTACGAAAGCTTGCACAAGATAGAAGGAAGCTTTGATCTTATAATTTTAGACGAGGCACATAACATGAAAGCGTATCCAAAACCTACAAAGGGGGCTAAGCAAGTAAAGATTATTATTAAAAAGAATGATCCTTTAGTTATTTTGTTATCGGGAACCCCCACACCTGAATCTCCAAGTGAGATGTACCATCAAGTGTATGCTATTCCGGGAAATCCTTTTAATCGTTACATGCATTTTTATGATTTTGCTAAAGAACATGTTAATGTTATTAAAGAAATGCAAAATGGATATCTAGTTAATAATTATGATAATGGTAAACAAAGTATTATGGATGCAATGCAACCTTACTTTATATCTTTTAGTCAAAAAGAAGCGGGCTTTAAAGTAAAAACTAATGAGCATATATTACACGTAAAGATGAGCTCCTTAACTTATAATCTTGCAAAAAAACTTCAGAAGAATTTAGTAGTGGAAGGAAAAAATGAGGTAATACTCGCAGATACACCCGTTAAGCTTATGATGAAGCTACATCAGATTTACTCTGGAACTGTTAAGTTTGAGAGTGGTACATCTACAACTTTAGACTATACGAAAGCTCAATTTATAAAAGAAAAATTTAAAGATAAAAAAATAGGTATCTTCTATAAATTTAAAGAAGAGTTCAAAGCATTGAAAGAAATTTTTCAGGACAATCTTACAACTGAGCTTGAAGAATTTATTAACACTAATAAATCCATCGCATTACAAATAGTAAGTGGGCGAGAAGGTATTAGTCTTCGTCAAGCTGATTGTTTGGTTTATTACAACATAGACTTTAGTGCCACAAGTTATTGGCAGTCTCGAGATAGGATGACAACCAAGGATAGAGAAAAAAACGAAGTCTATTGGATTTTTTCTGAGGGAGGTATTGAGGATAAAATTTACAAAGCTGTTGTTAAAAAGAAAAAATACACCACTAATATTTTCAAAAAAGATTTGTTAAATTTATAAATGACGGAACAGCAAGTACAGTCAAAAAAAATTAAAGAGCTAGAGGCTGAAGGGTATTACGTCCTCAAGCTTATAAAGACTAATAAGAATGGTATTCCTGATTTGTTGGCTTTGCACCCTAACAATACAGTCTTGTTTGTAGAGGTCAAGACTAAAAAAGGTAGAGTGTCGAAGCTCCAGGAGTACCGTTTAAAAGAGTTAAAAGAATATGGATTCAAAGTACAAGTTTTTAGAGGTTCATGAAACCTATTTAGGAGAGGTGTATACCTTTGAAGGGGATTTTCTTTTTCAACTTATGCGCATGGACCTACACAAAGCTGTTCAAATAGTAATTCAAATAGAAATATTTATGGATAAAAATGAATTAACAGATCAATTTTCTACTTATGAATACGCAGGTGTGCTAAAAGGTAAAGAACCAGATTTTTTTAAATTAGAAATTAAATATGATACTCATCCTGTATTCTCTAATATACAAACGATTAGCTCTGATGATTATTTAGACTACTACAATATAAACTTAACCCTATGATAACTTTTAAAAATATAAGAACTGCAGTTCAAGATCATTATAAATTAAATATTAAAGCTACAACGAGAAGAGCTCCCTACGTTGTGGCACGTACTATTTATTTCAAGCTTTGTAAAGAGTTGACTGGGCAACCATTATCCTCGATAGGACACACTCTAAATAAAAACCATGCAACTGTTTTGCATGCGATAAGAATTATATTTGAATCCTGGGTTTTCTGCAACACCCAAGAACATTTATCAATTTACTCTCATTTATACCAAAGCCTTACGGAACAGGATAAGTTGCCTCAGAAAATAAAAACAGATCCAAATGAAATTATAAGAAATTACCAGCGTTTACGAATAAAATTATTAAACGAGAAGGCAAGTAAGAGAAGAAAAAAAGCTTTGGAAAAGTATTATAATTTAAATTATTAATATTTATACTTTTTTTTGTGAAAATTTATTTATAATTTAGATAGTATGAATGGTATTCCTCCAGTTGAGAGATCACGACTCCAAAGTATTAATTACTGCATGGAGGAATGTCATACCCTTCTTAATGATGTTTACGAAGACTTAGTAGACAGAGAACATGTACCTTTAAGAACTAAAGTAAATACGCTAATTAGAAAATTAAGAAGCGTGACAGAGTCAGTATCAGATGAAATTTAATAAAGATACCATAGACTTTATGGTAGCAGTTTTAATTACCTCTATAATTTTTTACCTTATCTCCGTCTTTGCATTTTGATTTTTCGTTTACGTCTTCTTTGAGATATTATTGACGGCCCTTTCTTTTTAGCATGAATACGTTTTGGCAATGTGCCAGAGGTAGTTTCTTTTTCCCACCTCTCCGCTATTTCAGGCAGGTTTTTGTACATGTACGCTCGTTGCGCTTGACTTTTAAATGGCATATCTATTTATATAAATCTTCTAACATTTCTTTTTCTAAATCTCTAAGTTCTTTTTCTAAAGCTTTTATGTCGGGATCTTCTAACCCTTGCATCTCTTCGTATAAATCAGGAAACATCAACTTCATTTCCTGCTGTGTCATTTTATTTTTTCTTTTATTTTTTGTATTTTTTTTAGCTGGCCCGCTTATTTGATAATCGGAATAATTTAAAAGACGTAAAATAAATTCACCAAAGTCCTCAGATTCTGTCAGCTTAGGGTAGTTATTTAAAGCTTTTTTTACTTGATTAGCAGGAACACCTATAGTGGTTGCAATAGATTGAGCCAATTCATACAAGGCTTTTTCTTTTTTCTCTTGAGTCTTAGCTTCTGTTACATCAAATAATTTTGCTTTTAAGTCATTAAAAACTTCAAATACAGGTATTGAAGTTACTTCATCCGCCCAAGGTTTTCCTTGAATTGAATCAGCAATAGAGGCAAGAATTTCACCACCTATAATTATGGCATTTAAATTTCCTAAAACCGCTGCTCTCACTAAATCTGAAGTATCATCATCATCCCAATCACTCAATAATGCAGGCATTCCGTTGCTTACATATTGAAAAAGCATGGGCATAAACATATGGTACATTAATAAAGATCCTGCGTTTTGTGAAAAAGTTCCTTTACCCGCTTTTAAATCCATTGCTTTTAACTTTCTCATTAAATTCCTGGCGCTTCTAATTTCTTTTCTTAAATATTGTTTAGGCGTAGTCATAAACATATTAAAAGATCTGAAAGCACTAGTCTGTGTGTAATCTTTATCTTGTAGATCACTGGACTGTTGCGTTCTTTTGGTGTCTCTTTCAAATTTTATAATTGCATGATCAATAGCTTCTTGCTCAGTTGCATTTGGATTTTTCTTTTTAAACTCTGCCTTGTAATAAGAATAATTAGGAAGACCTCCGAGCATAATAGCCATTCTATCTCCAAATTTTGTAGTCCACATTAAAAAATCTTCAGCCCAAACTAACCCTTTTTGTGGTAAAAAACCAGATCTTGAGGACTCACTATAAGATTCTATTTGTCTTAAAATACTATTATTCCTACGGTCTTGCATATAAACAGAATTGTCACGTACTTCTTTCCAAACTTTAATTTGTTCTGTTTTATTTTTAGCTGCATATTTCAACCAATTTATTATGCCAATATCCGAAGCATAAGTAGGAATAGATGTAAGCTGCTTGATCATAATTACTGGACTCAATCCTAGCCTTGCAAATATAAAAGCTGTATTCATCGAGTTTAAAACTTGGGCAACTTTAGAGTCTTGTATTCCTTTAGCCGCTATTTTTTTAATCATGTCTTGTATTAATGTAAGCGTAAAGTCACCGTGTATTTCCCTTATGGCTGATTTAATGTACTGATTGTCAAATATTTTATTTATATCTCTTATAGATTCAGCGTAAGCAGCAAAATATTCCATGTCTTTAGTATAGGTGACTAAAGCATCAGTACCATTCATTGCTTGTATTTTAGCATTAGAATTTTGTCTTAGTAAAGTTGAAGCAGATCCAACCGCCGTATTATATACGGTGCTATTGGCTAATAAATCTAATGGCTCTGGTGTAAAGTTCTCTCTATATATTCTCCCTGCATAAAATTGAGACCATGGCATGTTTGTTCTATATATTTTTTGATATGTTTTATTATAATGAGAATAAACCATAGGGAAATACACATCTACTTGCCAATCCGCAAAGTCTTTTACTTCTGGTTTTAATTTGTTTTCAATGTCTTTCATTACTCTAGCATAATCTTTTCCAAACATGTTTTCAAAAGCCCCATGAGACTGCGGATCTTTATACTGATTATACAGATAATACATTTGGTCTTGAGTATAGTATACTGGATTTTTATTACTTTTTATAAATTCAAATTTTTCTGATCTAAACTTTCGTGCTTTAGACTCCCAGTTTTTTCCGTAATATTCTTTTAAAGTTTCTCTTAATAGTTTTTCAAAACCTAACATTCTTTTTTTGTAAGACCTAGAAGATGCGTCTATCTTATCGGTAACTAATACTTGAGTTGCTCCGCCAAAAATATCTCCTGCAAGCTTGTCTATTCTATCCATTAAACCATCAATAGCTTCAGCGCTCCCAAAAATATATTGTTCTATTCTAGAGACTATATTTGTAATTGATGTTCTTATTCTTTTTTGAACTAAGTTTTTTTCTCTTTGACTTACCCTATTGTCTTGTTGTTTTTTAAGTATTTCGTTAGCATCATCAGCTTCTAAATCAATCTTTTGCCCTGTAATGGCTTCATAAACTTTACTCATTTGATCTCTATAGCCCTTTGAAGCCTTGTCTAGCTCTTGCTGTAACAAAGTTCTACCTTGACCAACTAAAGCAACAAGCTCTACCAAAGCAGAGTCTAATGCTTCTGTCTTATAAACATTAGTATTTTCTAATTTTTGTGCATTGTTAATGTTTATGGCTATTTGAATGTCAATCATTTTATTTACCACATCTTGGCTTGGCTCTGGATCTAGCAACAGCTCATTAAATTCTTTGTTTAAGCTTTCATTAATTTTATCTATTTCTTGTCCAGTTGCATTTTTATTAGCCAATACTTTTTTAATTGCTCTTAAACGATCACGGGTAGACTGGTCAACAGTCTTACCTACTTTTCTACCAAACCTTACAGTTATAAATTCATTATTTAAAAGTTTTTTTATTTTATTTTCTAATGCATTATTGTTTTTTGACGTAGCCAAATCCACAACTTTATCTAAAACATTTTCTATATTTTGTTCCGTAGCTTCAGTAACTTCGTTAATTAAAGATTTTACTTCTGATAAGCTATAAACATCTGTAGGTAATGTTTTCCTGATGAAACTTCGCACCTCTCTTTTTATGGCTTGTAAATCTCTTTTCCCTTTAGCACGTTGACGTATCATGGCTCGTGCAAGTTTTAACCTCCGGGCCATATCTTGAGTGGGCCTTTGATCTAAAGTTTTTTGCAAATCATTTTCTAACAATACTTGTTGTGTAGAAATTCCGGCTTTAAATTTAGTTTTTCCTTTAGAAACAAATGTGTCACCCTCGTTTTTATATTCAGGTTGTGCTTGTAAGAACTCAATTGCTTTAGTCATTATTTCTGCTTCAGACAATTTGTTTTTTCTTCTTTTATTAAGCTTTCGTTCTCTATCTCTAAAAGCCTCAATTTTTTTAAACAACTTCAACCCTACAACTGCTCCGCCTTTTATGTTTGTAAAGCTTTCAGGTAAAGACATAGTAATCCCTATAGGTATATCCATGACATCACGGATATCTTTCATTTTTAATTTACGCACTCTTCGTAAATAATCTACAATAAGTTCATCTCTAAACCCTGCATCTCTACCTTCATTTACATAATCAACAACTGATCTTCTTTGTCTTCTTCTCAGAGATGGCGGTTTATAACGACGTTGTCCAGGCTTTCTTATATACAAACCTCCACCTCGACCAAACTGATCTTCACGTGCCCGAACTGCTTCATAGCCAAATGGTGCAACTGCTTTGCTAAACTGCGAAAGGTTAGCAGTTTTCGGCGTGTACCCATCTTCATTCATGTTATATTGTTGTGTAACCTGTTCTAAAGTACGACGTTGTCTTCTTCTTATTTTTGGCTCGCCTTGTGTATCTATATTATCAGGAATTTTAGCAATATATTGACCGCCCATTGCGGATCTAGCCGCTTGTGGCTTCTCTCTTTGTCCAAGCGGAGTTTTATTAACACCTTGAGGACGAGCAGCAGTTCTTTCAGGACCGGCAGGCACAGCATTTGGATATACTTTTCTTACATCAACCGCATTATCAAAAACCATAATAGGTTCACCTGAAATAGTATAAGGATATGAAGGATGATATCCAGGATCACCCTCTCTTACTTCTATTATGTCAGAGTTTTTGTCAAACTGAATAGCTGAAACAATGTCACCGTAACCTACCTGTTTTAAACTTGGGGCATTAACATAATCTAAAACACCTACGTCAATTTTAGCTGTTGGTGTGATTGGCGGAATTCCAAATTTATCGGCAGATTCTGCACTAAAAAACGTTTTAGCAAATGTGCCTCTAGATAAATAAGATATTTTATTTTCTCCTTCAAATGGCATTAAAGTATTTAGCTCATCTAAATTGTTAATTTGCCCTGGTAAACCTTTTGCTTTTAACGCTGAAGAAATTTCAGTCAATTTTAATTTTTGATTTACATATTTTAAAAGTTCTTTTGGGTTAACTCCTTTGTTTACAGCATGCGCAATTTCAGCATTCAAATACTGAAAGAATGTAAAACTTCCTGTAATACCATCAGGAACTTGAGACATCACAAGACCAACTCCATCACTCTGTTTGATCTTGTTTAATACTTTCTGAGCAGCGTTCTTCTCTGTAAAAGCCCACCCGTATGGTGTACCGTAAGGGTATAGGTACCCTCCATAAAAATTAAACTCTAACCCTGTAGGGCTTTTTATCTTTCCAAATGTAGCTTTATCTGCGGCAAAAACAAAAGCATTTGTTCCGGACAAATCATTAATGCTGCCACGTTTTATATTATTTAAATTTATACCGCCGTAGTCAACCTGAAATGCATCACTTTTTCTTTGCCTTTTTCGGGGTAGATTTATTGGAGGCCCATCATCATCTATGTTGTCAGGAATAATTCCATCCGCTTCTTTTATTAATTCACCTTGTTCTAATACCTCAACATCACTCTCCGTAATCTCTTGTCCTGTTCCAACTTTTACAGCTAAAGTATTAAGTAAATTTATTACCTCCTCGTCTGTTTTGGTAAATTCTGACGTATTTAAATTAATCCCTAAAGCCTTAGCAAGATCCTCTATAAATTTTAAAACAACATTTTTCTGGGGCTTAGACAAAGTTTTATATTCAGAAGCCATAATTCCCATAAGTTCAGCTATTCTTTCTTCATTTTGCTCCTGTTCTCCTTTATATCTGTCAGCATACTTGTCAATTCTTTGCGCAAGTTCACTGTCATTTGATAAAGTTTTTCTAACCGTCTTCATCATTACTTCTGCAATTGCAGCTGTTTGAGGATCAGTTTTAATTTTATTTAAAAATACAGCGTGAAATATTTCATGTGGCACTGTAACTTCCGGAGCCCGTGAAAGATTAATATGAATTATGTTGCCGATAATTTCAGCGTCTCCAGGAGTAGCATATTTTTCAAACTCTTTATTAGATTCGTGTAATATTATTCTAGTGTTTGGAAGTATTTTAGATATTGCTTTTGCACCTAGTTTAGCTAAATTTATAACCCTGTTTTCTCTTGAAATGTTTTGTGGAGATTTTTCAACAACCTCGCCCGATCTGTTAATACTTAAATTAGACTCAACTGTTTCTGTTGTCTCTTCAACATCTTCACCAAAGAATGAGTCTATATCTTTTTGTTCCTCAGTAATGTCTTCTTGCACAACCACTGTATCATCTTTTTGTTCCATATCTGGAATGGCTTCGGCAACTGCGTCAGCTTCTTTGGTAAAAAATATAGTATCTAACTGGTTGTTAATATCTTGTATTTTTTGATCAATGTTTTTTGTTAAGCTTGGATCTTTTCCTTCTTTAGAATTTTCTAATTCTTTTTTATTTAGCATTAATCCTAATGCTTTTTTCTTTTGTTCAGTAGATAAATCGGTAGGTATTTGTTTTGCTAACCCTTGAACTTGTTCAAATAAAGCAAGCTCAGCTTTAGCTTCATCCTTAGTCATTTTATTATCCGGATCCGCTATCTTATTTTTGTATTCAGTATAGGTAAATTTAGAGCTGTCATCCTGCTCAGTTAATATTTCAAACATTTTAAAAGTAGCGTCGTCTACTTGAGTAAAGTCTTTTTTTGTAGCTGCGGCCACTATAGCTCCTGGTGTTCCAATAACAAAACCGCCTACAGCTTCTTGAGCTCCCGCCACTAAAACTTGACTAACACCTTCAGAAAAACTGTCTGGTGTCACAAACATCTCTTTTTCTTTAAACGCATTATAAACATTCTTAGCTCCAATATCTGCTATTTCTTGAAGAGCTCCTGTTTCAAACTCTGCAAGTCCAGCTGCTGAAACAACTAAAGTCCCTTTTGCTAACATGTTGTCTATCTCATTACGAACTATATCATTAAAAGTTTTGCCTGTAACATTCTTAGGGGTTTTACCTGCTATCCGTAATAATAGTTTATTTAAAAAAGGGGATTGGCGTAAAGCGTTTCGTACACCTATAGCCTCTAAGGCTCCAATAACAATACCAACTGGAAGCTTAAAGGCTGCTCTTTCGTTTTCGGTTATATCTTTAAACTCTGGATTACCATCCATCTCTTCATCATAGTGATCTGAAACCTGGCTGAACATCATCGCCGTTCGTGCCGCTAGTCCAACTGCTCCCCCTGGTGCAATCATGGCAGGAATAGACTCCATTAGCCCAAGCCAGGCACCGCCCCAAAAGCCTTCCCTCATAAGCTGGTCATACTGTTCAGAAACGCCTTTGTCTCCTAACGCTTCTACAGCACCATTTCTTATAGCCTCCAATAGTCCTTGCCCTTTACCTAAACCTACATCGTCAGTAAATTTAATAGTCTTTTTTGCTTTATCATATATTAAAGTTTCAATTTCATCACCAAAGGTTATTTCTTTTTCTCCTACTTTAATGGTTCTTCCAGTTGTAGATTTCGTAGTTAAGTCTTCTATCTTACTGACCTCTGAAAAAAAATCTTTTAATTCTTTTTCACTCATGTCTTCAAAGTTCTCAGGAATCTTTAATCCTTTTTCTTTGGCTAAATCTACAAACATCTGTCGGTACTCTACGGGATTCATTCCAGCAAAGGGAAGAGTTGCAACTAATGCGTCTATTCCATAGCTGGTTGCTCCAGCAGCTATCCTTCCTGTTCCTTTTAAAAACGCATTATAACTTGCACCTCCAACAGTCCCTTGTTCGGTTAACATATCAAAATATTTACCTGCAGCAATTTTTAAATTTTTCTCATTGTTTACTAGTAATGATTGATTTTGAATTAATTTATTTTTAGTGGACCGAAGATCAGTAACTCGTTCCATTAATTGTTTTATCTCTACGCTTTTTTGATTTCTTTGCTCTGCACTTAGACTTGCTATAGCATTTAGTTCTTCGTCTAATTGAGCTTTGTTTGCTAAATATCCTTGTACTTCTTTAGCGTATTCTACTGTTTGTTCTCCAATTTTTTTAATAGCATTGTCTATTTCTACTTCTTCATTAAATTTTTGTTTAGAAGATATATAGTCAGACTCCATTTGATTTAATCCTTTTTGAGTTTTATTTTTTTTAATAAACTCATTTAAAGAATTAGCTTCATTAACTTTAGCAGCATTAGTAAATACATCCAAGTCTACATTTAAGGTTTCGCCATTATTAGCTGTCACCTTCATCTCATCACCAAATGCGCCAGACTCCTCAAAAGTAAAACCTTGATCTTCATATTGATACTTTAATAATGGAACAACATATTCCTCTTCATAAGTCATTAATTCAGGAGTAACGACATCGTTAAATTCAGGTTCTTTTACTAAAGGAGAAATAGTAGACTGTGAGGTTTCGCTAGGTTCAACTTCAAGACCTTTGTCCATTGCGGAAACTTCCGTGTCGATGTTATTAGAAGGCGTGGTTGTAAGTGGCACCGATAAACCATCGACCACATTTGATTCCATATCTTCTTTTTTTTTTAAAGGTTCTTCAGAAAAGAGTTCTGGAAACAAAGGGTTTATAACTTCATAATCATAGTCTCTTTGCTTTGCTGTTTCAGCATAATCTTTTAAAAGCTGAAGATCTACATCAGCAAGTTCTGGAAACTTTGGCATTATTAATTCCCAATTATATTGATTAGCCTCAGCAGTAGCTAAAAGATCTTTTAATAATTGTTCATCCATTTTTACTTTTTTTATCTAGCATTACCTCCAGTTGGAGAACCTCCTGGTGTTGGTTCTTTGTCGCCCTCTAATTGACCTTTATATTTTAGTAAAGTATCTTTATTTACGTCTCCAAGAATTAATGTTTTAATAGTTTCCTTTATGTCTTCAGGGGTTGCTTCTTTTAAATCCACCGTTAATAATTCCCCCGTAGGAAGCTTTAAACCAATTACATCTCTATTAAAGGTTTCTTCTGTAACTTGAACATTATATTTACCCAGAGCAGAAGATAAAATTTCTGCTAAAGCTTCCTCGTTTTTTGCTTGAGCAGCAGTAATATTAATAGCGTCAATATCTGAATTTATCATTTTACTTATTTTTTCTACCGTCGTAGGGGCTTTATTAATTTTAGTTTCTGAAATTAAATTAATAAGGTTAGGCTGAAAATCTTGACCTTTTTCATCTTTTAAGACACCTGATCTAGATAATGCATCATTAATATTATTAATAGGAACACCCAATAAAGTTATAGAGCTTTCAATAAAATTTCGAAGCCCTCCTTTTTTTGAAATTCTTCCTGTCTCAGCTACACTTCCATCCTCTTGTACTCTTTGAATTATCATTTCATCACCTGCTAATTCAATTCTTAAATCTGAATTATTAGCCAAGCCTCTAATAAAGTTAGCGGCTGAACTTGCGTCTACTTCATTTCCATAAAAAAGTTTAGATAAATTAGTTACTGCTGTATCATCTTGTTTACCTTTAGTTCTTTTATCTTCATTTAGTTTACTTTCTCTTGCTCTTCTTACAGAATCAGTTTCTCCAGCTGTCTCTTTAATATCAAGCTTTGTTCTGATCATATCACGAACTCCATCTATAGCAGCTTTCTTTTGACTTTCAGTTAACTTTGGCTGATAAGCTCCACTATTATCAATATACATTTCAATAGCTTTTTCAGGATCATCAATTTTATCCATTCTTTCATTGGTAGCAATGTTTGTAAAACTACCGTCTTCGTTTTTAGCATACATAAAGTAGCCATCGGCACCCATAGTGTCTATAAGCATACTAGCTTTAGACATGTCGGTAACCATAGAAGACTCGATAGATTTATTAACGGCCTTACCAAAGTCACTTAAAATTTCTTTTCCCTCTTCGTCGGTAGTAAACATTCTGGCAAATGCATCTTCCTTAGTTTTAATGTTTGGATCTGTGTCTTGCAAAACTTTTATTTCAGTACCAAGATCTTTAGCAAGACGAGTAGCTGTAGCGTCAGATTGATAACGATCTACTTTTCTATTTATGATCCCCTCAGCTGTTCCAACACTCATTAATGCTTTATTGACTCCCCCTATTTTTCTTGTGTTACTATAACTATTAGGGTCTCCTTCAGCTATCGTTGACGCTAAAAAAGCTTCACCGGTGATAGGGTCAATATAATAATCGGTCGATCCAGGAGGACCAAATCTTTCTACAGATCCCATCAACATTGCTTCAATAGTACTACCAACTGGGGGTTTCCCATCAACAGATTGAAGTCTTTTCATTCCATCCTCATAATTTGCCTGGTATTGTTTAGATAATGTAAACAACTTTTTAGTTGAAGATCCTGCCGTATTAGTTCTAGCGGTGTACTCTTTTAAATTTATTGCACCAGATTTTAAAAGTTTTTGATTAGACAATGCTATAGCTGAAGCTTGCTCGGCGTAGTTAGCAATACGTTCATTTTCTTTAGTATAAGCCCCTTGAGGTTTATTGGCTATATTTTCTAAATTAGTTAAAACATCGCTGTCAATTTGTTGTCTTTGTTTTTCTCGATCATCAGCTATTCTAGTTATATCCTCTGTAATGTTCTGAGTAATTCCCCGCCAGTCTATTTGATCTTTACCTTCTCTAGATTTATACTTATAATACGTTGCCATTATTTATTTTTTAATTACCTCCCCCAAATAAACCTGTAACTCCACGAAAAAAATTACCTACATCCGTTCCTTCTTGAAAACCTTCAGCTATGTTATATCTTCTCTCTGCTCTTCCAGCTTGTCTTCTGATCTTATCTAAATTTTTAACGTCTTTACTTTTTCCATACAACTCAGAACCTTCAAATAACCCTGTCGCTGCTGATCCTAAACCTTGCAATCCAGCCGAAATGTTAGCCGCTTTATTTATATCAGCCTCAGCTGCAGCTGCTTGTGCTCCCTCCACTTCTCCTAAATCTAAGTCAACTTTTTGGTCTCTAAGCCTAGACTCTTCAGCAGCAACTTTCATTTCTAAATTTTCAAGTGCATCTATTTGCCTGTCAGTTATTGATTGCTCAGCTTTTTGTGAAGCTAATAAAACATTGCCAGCAACTGCTGCAGCTCCTCTATCAGATTCTTGACCTGCTTGTAAAACTTGTTGGGATATGCCTGCTAAAGCGTCTCGTTCTTGATCAAAAGATTTTAAGTTTATATCTAAACCTTCATAGAAATTTTCTTCTAACCGAGCTCTAGCAGCTTTCATTGCTTTTTCGGCATCACGTTCTGCTTGTTGTTTTAATTTATCTTGTTTAGCGGCTTGGGCAAAGTTCATTCCTGCGCCCCCTACCGATAATGCTGTACCTATGATTGCTGTTGCTGCTGCCATATTATAATAGTTTTATCATTTCTTGTGAGTAGTTATCTGCTGCGGTATATCCTAGATTTTCATATGTCTTAATCAAACTTTTATTTTTTAATAAAGCATAGCTGAATTTTTTCCCGCTATCTTTGCAGATTTTTGTTAATGTCTTAATGAGCAATGTCAAAGCGTCTTGGCGTTGAGGTCTTTTTTTATAATCTTTATTAGATATAATCCAATCAACCCAAGCTACTTGTGAATTAGTCATATATATAAATCCTGCGCAAACAGGAGTATCTTTATCTAAAACCATTATACCACCTTTGCCATTGTCTGGTAAAAATGCAGGAACTGGTGCTGTCCATTTCCAATCTCGCCACCATCCTACAAGAACTTCTTCATAGTCGGTGTCATTTAATGGTCTTATATTAAATTCCATTTATTAACAAAGATACTAATTTTTAAGGATTGCTTTTCATTACTTCTGACTCCACAGCAAAGAGCTCTGTAGCAGTTGTATTTTGATTTTGTAAAACAAATTTCATATAATGACCAAGTACTCCATGAGACTCAGCATTTTGATTTTTTATATACAGTATGAACCCATCTTGTGTGGCGGGTGCCGCAGCTCCTGTTATAGTAGCATCAGTTGTTATCCTATTAATATTGTTAGCAATATCACTTTCTATAGCTGTAATTTTACCTGCTAATGCTGGAGACGTGTAAGGAGGAGCAGCTGAGTAAAGCAAATCGCCTATACTTACAATGCTTCCAAGCGCAACACTGTTGTTAAAATTAATTATTGGTGCCGCAGCGGTGCCAGTCACAGATGTGCTTTGCGCTATTCCATTCATTGATCGTAATGCATATTCTCCAACCTCTGCTGGTGTTGCACCTGATGACCTAATAAAAGCAAACCAATCTCCTTCTTTTTGTTCGAACCACTCACTGTTTATAAAACCTTGGTTTGGTAAGTCCGTTTCAACAGTTGCGCTCCAGGAGGCATCAGACTCTAAGTTAATAGTTTTAAAGACCTTGTTAATTACTGGTTCCTCATTAAAAACACTAGTAATTTCTGAATAGCTTTGTACTCCATAGTAATTGTTTCTTACAGGATTTGTATTGTGTTGGTAAATATTACCTCCTGAAAAACTGTAAAAATAATTATTCATACCCACCATATACTCTGGCATGTATGAATAAAATGATGGCCACCCTTTTGAAGTCTCGCTAAATGTTAAAGTATAATCTGGCATAATAATTTATTTTATAAATACAAAATTACAAATTTAATTTTGATCTTTTAAATGTAGGTTAATACGATGAACCCATTGTTGTTCAGTGGTGTATGGCCAAACAATTGCTAGTATAGGTTCTGATGCAGAACCAAAACTGTAGTTAAATGATTTAATTGAGCCATTTAAAAATTCAGGAGCATTTAAATCTTCACGAAAAAGAAGTCTCCCTTCTTTATCTTCTATAGCTATCATTATAAATTGAAGCTTACATGTACACCCTAAAAGCTGTGTAATGCTTTGCCAATTGTCTGCCCAGGAAACTTGCCCGCTATAATTTTGAATTACTATATGCTTCCAGCTCTGATCCTGAGGGTTAAACAGGGGAGGGTTGACACCTTGTAGAGTATCAGGATGTAGCTTTTTTAATTTAAAATCAATACCAGCATACTCTTCGTAGTCTTGTAAAGAACGTACTGTTCCTAAACCGTATTGTTTTAAGTCAAACCCATTGTCTTCCATTTGTAATAGTTGACGTAGTCTAGATTTAGAAACGGCATCGGAGTCAAGCCAAGTTTTTTTTATTTGTTTTTTATTAGATTCTGTAAAATCATCCCAATGTTTTACTCGATTTTTTCTAGTATACTCATGCCATACCACTGTTCGGTGTGGATGAAATAAATCATACCCCAAAGTGTAAGACCTTACTGCTAATGAGATTTCATCTCCTTGAAAATATAAATGAGGATCATAATTATACTCTTGGCAATGTATGCCTTTAGTAAAAAAATAATGACCCGAAACAAAACGAGCCGGAAAAGGTTTGTTTATATCTTTCCACTCTATAAAACCTTCAGGGGCAAACACTATAGTTCCATACTCAGTAAAACTTTTAGCTACCATACGGTAGGGCTCAACATTGTGTTTGGTATTAGTCTCAGGATCATACGATCCAGCGTAACTAGTTAATATAGGTTTTTCTGATTGAGTTTGTACGGCCATATTAATTAGTTCAACATCCCAATTGTCAGCCATTCTGTGATGAGAGTCAAGTTGCAATGTCCAATACTCACCTTTCCACATTTTTTGTGTATGCATTCTAGCCCAGCACAATCCTTCAGATTGATTCCAAGGCACTTCCTTTACACTAAACCTGGGATCGTTTTTAAACTCGCTTAAATCGTCCCATACGTCCTCATGAGAATACTGATGACAGATGCCAAAAGTTAGTCTTTCAGGATGTGCTGCTGTTTGTAATATATCTTTTATAGTAGGAATAAGCTCAGGATCACGATAACTCGCAATTTGAATAAAAATAGATTGCATTAGATTAAATTTTATATACTAATATACTACATTAAAATTTTATGTACATCTAGGATCGAAACAACCTGCGTTTGTTACGTAACTTATAAATGCACTATTAGCAGGTACATTTCTAAATCCAATAACTTGACCACAAAATACCGTACCTTGACTATTATAACTTCTTAATAATACAACATTACCTGAATTTCTACCTCCTGCATAACCAGTATCCATATAAAATGCTGCTCGGTCTCCACATCTTTCAACTAATTGTACAGGGTTACCAGTATTTTGTTCAATAGTCCCTGTAATCGTAGTTGTTCCAGTTATATTAGTTGTATTTAAAGAACCAAAAAAATTGACAACATTAGAGGCTACAGTAAATGTATAGCCTGGATTAGCTTGAACTGTAGTAGAAAAAACAAACGGGGTAAACGCTCCAAAAGTACCAGTTTTAATATCTCCAACTTGATCTCCTGAAATTGTATATCCAGCCGCTGGCCCAACAATTCGATTATCTATTAGAGTAAGCGTCGCCCTTACAGTTGTTGGTGCGGTACAAGATGTGGCGGTTCCTAAAGTAATTCCGTCCCAGTATCTTGAAATTTTTGTATTACTACTTGTGTCAGTACCCGTATAATATCCTGAAGGGGCCACAGCTGTACTTAAACAGCTTGTAAATGCAGGATAAAGAATAGTAGCTGTACCAAAATTATTTGTGTCAGCCATTACAGTACTAGGATTATTAGATGGACAAACAGTATTAGAAAAAGTTAATTGTAAAGCAAAACAACTAACAATAGGATCACAAGTATTACAATCAGGAAAAGTGGATGTAACTGTATTGCTTGAAGTAATTGATGAAGACCCGCCATTTATTTTATAACAAGTTGCCCCACCATTTATTTTAACTGATGAATTTGTTGGTAAATTTGCACCGTCTCTTTTAACAACTATTGAAGTTCCTCCGCTACATGGGGTGGCAGTATAAAAATCAAATGCTACTACAGGTGGATTTGGTTGTGTACATGGATCGGAACCAGTTGTTATAAGGGTTCCATTAGTTATAGTAAAAGTATCTGTTTTAGCACATATCGTTATTTCTGTACCTGCCGTAATTGTATCAGTCGCACTGCTTCCATCATAACATATATTATAAGTTACACTAGCATTACCACCTAAATTAGCGCCTATAGTATAGGTTGAACACACAAAAGGAACAGGACAGTCTCCTGTTATTGTATTTCCTGTAGAACTAACAACAGGATCCCCTAATGTCCAACAATTAGAGTTTATATTTGTTAGAACTTCATCGCCTTTAGATCTAGGGTTGCTAGTACTTTGTTGAACTTCATTGTCAGGTTGTCCAGATTGAGTTATTTTAAATGCATTAGGTTGTGCTGGTGGCGGATCGCACGTAGCACAATTAGTAAATGCAGTGCCAAACAAATCCTTAAACACAGTAGTGGTTGGTGCAATATTTAAAATTTCATAACATAACGAATTAGCGTCTGTAACTTTTACAGCTTGACCAGATGTAAGTGTCGTTGTTGAGGGTGTTCTAACTACAATTCGAGTGTTATTATTACATTCCTGAGCGTTGTAAAAATTGTATACCGTAGGTACCGGTGGACACCCAAAAGTGCTAGTGACCACTTGTAAAGTATTGTCGACACTTCCTGCAGGCGGGTTGTTTATTCCTGCAACATTATCATACGTATAAGTTATATTGTTTGCGGCATCTAAATATCTTTGACTTAAAGATGAAGTGTTTGGGGTAAAAGATGTAAATTTAAATGATCTTCCCGCTCCATCAGGACATGATAAAACTTTATAATATAAAGCCGCAGGCGGAACAATAGTAGGTGTAGGCGTAGACGGAGGTGCCGTCGGTGCTAATGTAGGAGCGTTAGTTGGAGGTGAGCCACATGTAGCGCAGGTCTCGGCAGGTAATAATCTCCCGCCTAAACCACCTACGCAATCTACTTGTTCTCGAACAACATCTCCTATTTGATAAAATCCATTTGCAGCGCACGTTGTTAAAGCGGCATCTGAAAAAACAGTTGTTGCATTTTCAAAGTCAGGCGTGTCTATATAAAAAGTTGCTGCTGCTGCCATTATTATATCAAAATTAGTTTATTTTTCATTATGGACATGTATATAATTGATTAGCTGTTCCAACGTCGTTTATATTTAATACTCCATCTCTAAATGCAGGACCCGTTGTTGTACTTCCTGCGGATGGTGCTGCTAAAGCATAAAACTTATTCGTGCCTTGATATAGTTGTGTTGCGTTTCTGTCTCTATAAAATTGAGTAACACCTGGTGTTACAGTTGCAAAACTTGATGCATAAGTAAAAATTAATTGATCACAAAATGTATTATCACTACAAAGTATGGGAATAGCTGAATTGGTAGAACTAATTCGCCATTGGTATATAGTGGTGGTAGCTGAAGGACAGTTTGTACTGTCAGCACATCCTGACGCTTCTAAATTTATTTTACCAGTTCCACCATTTCCAATTCCTACAGCATTTATAGTGGCACATAAATTATTACCAGTAGCTATATCTCTGAACTGTACTATGTCTCCTATTTTAAATAATCCTAACGCTTGACTTCCAGATAAAAAGACTACAGTTCCACTAGTACATAAAGTAGCTCTATAATAGTAATCAATACACACGGCTCCTGCAGTAATTGAACCACCTTGTCCAGCGGGTTGAATTGGTAGTGTTTGACTACATACAACTATAGATTGGTTTGCAGGTACTGTTTCAGTCTGTGGTGTGCCACTGCAGTCTTGCCATGAAAACGTTCCTGATGAACCTCCACACACATTTTCTGTTGTTGTAGTTACTGTTCCTGTAACCGTTACAGAGCTAGTTTGTGCGCAAACAGAAGTTTCTTCATTAACGGCTAAAATTAAATTAGTAAAAGTGGTATTATCACAGTCAGTATAACTATAAGTCCCACCTGAAATACCTCCTTGAACTATATATCTTGTACAAGTTCCAGAAATAGCCAAGGTATAAGACGTACATGTAGCCGTTGTGGGTACAGGGGTTAGTGTAGCTGTAGGTGTTGGTACAATTGCGCAAGTACAACAAGCATCAACCGCACTTACGGCAGAATAACAAAGCTGAACTTGAGTAGATTTCCTATAATCCCAAATTAAATATAAATTATTTTCAACCGCTGTTCCTGCTGGCATATTAAAATATGCAGAATATTCAGGTGCAAATCTATTGTTTATAGGAGTTGCAGTCGTGCTAGCGGCTAATAATGCCGCCATCTCAGTTAGTGAAGTACCTCCATAAAAGGTGGCAGTTCTTAAATATCTAAAATTATTTGTGTTTTCGTCAAACTCAAAATCATCAAAGTCTATTTTATTACTTATAATAGTAACCTGTGCGCCGTCGTCAGGTATAACTCCAGCCCCTTGTGAACCAACAAGCTTAGTAAATTGTGAAACTAAAGGATACTCAGTACCGTTGTTAAATTCTACAAGTTCAGAATGTATTGGAGAAACAAACAAACCATCAGTCCACCTATACTCGTTATGTATAAATTTACCCCTGTCAGCATTACTAGTAATTGAAACTTGATATATACTTATTTGATCTGGCTCAGGACAGTTTGTTGTTATTTCAATCGTATCAGATGTAATACTATTAGAGGATGCAGTCACCGTAAGAGTATCAGCATAAACAGAATTTTTATCGATTGCTAGAGTTCCACTAGTTTTAACTGGTCCAGTAGTAAAAGTTAACCCATTATATAAGACTGTTATAGTATAAGTGTTGTTTGAAGTAGAATCTTCTTCCACTATATTATTTCCTGAAGCTGCAGCTGAATTAGTTTCAGTTATTATTTGAACTTCACCAGTTCCTGTAGTTGGTGTATTAATTTGTGTTATAATACTAGTATTTCCTTGAGTTGGTAAAACGTAATCTATATTAACAGTTCCAACTTCTTGAGTAACATTCACACAATACGATATAGATTCTGTAGGTATAAGCGTTAAATCCCTACTAGTTCCACATAAATCACAATCTCCTACAAATGGTAAACTAATACTATTTGCTGACAAAACATATTCGTTCATATAAGGATCAAATCCTCCTAATTTTTGTGAATCAAAATTGTCATGAAACATATCTCTAAACCATCCTCGCATACCTTGCTCGGAAATAACATTTAAAGTCTCATTGTTGTAAGCTGTTCCTTTTAACAAAATAACAGCCCCACGTTGTTCGTCAGTAAAAAATTTATCTGCTCCAAATACGGCAAAACTTTCAGGGTTTCTACTAATACCAAACTCTTCAATCCTTGGTATTTGTTTACCTAAAACGGTTGGCACTGAAGTTAAAGATCCTGAGCCATCAGCATCAGTTAATAAATCTTTATTAGTTAAGACATAAGATATTTTGTCTTCTTGTAAAGTTAAAATATCATCTTTTCTAGCATAAAGAAGTTGTATAGAAGCAAAAGAATCTTCTAATCCTTTATAATTAACCAACCCTAAATTAAACTCATTAAGTTTATTTATGTTAGATTCATCGTTATATATACCGCTGTATGTTAAATCAGCAAATCTGTGAGCCTCTCTATAGTCTTGTGCTGCCGTAGTTGTTACACGATTACCAAACGTAAAAGCCTCACCTTTTATTGAGTCTCTAATAGTATAGCTTTCAACACCATTTCCAAATGTAAAGCAGTTAAAAAAGTTAGTATTAATAATTGCAGGAGTTTGAGTTTGTATGTTTTGGGGTTGTAAATTTCCATTATGTTCCCCAATGTCATTTATAGTAAATGACAAATCATTTTCATACCATATATCTGGAGAAGCGTTACTTGGAACTGTTTCAAAAACAATTACACCTCCGCTATTTGCCCTTTCAACAACAATTTCTATTTCTGAATTTGATGCATGGCCTCCAATGCCGCTCCAGCTTTTACAACTTAATGTACCAGTTGCTAAAAACCATAATGAATTATCTACTTGACTTCTCCAAAAATTATAATAATTTGTTCCTATAGCAACTGTTATAAACGGTGATTGATCTGTGCTGTCAATAGTTTCAGGCGGAATAGTTAAACCAGCAGCTCCAACAATTGGAGTACCATTACCCAGGTAAACATTATTTATTGTCCCGCCTCCGCCAACATCAGCAATGCTGCCTTGAGAAATAAGTTGCGCTATATTATCTCCTTCAAACCAATTTTGAAAATTTGTGTATGTTGCTTGAGCATAAAGATCTGGAGATGAATAAGTATTTATTCTTCTTTCACACCCACTATTACCCCCTTGCCTGTTTTGAAATATATTTATATTAATTTTACTATCAACAGGTATAGAGTAGTCAACATATGCATTTGCTCCATTAGGGTCTGGATTTTTAATGTTTACTCTAGCCATTCCCACCGGATAACCACGGCTTTTATTTAATATAGGAAAAGTAGATCTTAATGCCGGATAAGCAATTCTATTACCTCCAATCTCTTCAGATGATGTTACATTAAATCCATTGGGAACAATTTCCATATATGGGCCTGCTGGAACATTAACATAATACCCCTCTGCAGTTGGATCCGGAGGAGTTGTGGTGTCAAAAGGGTTTCTTATTTTTAAAAAATCTTGGGACTGAACTTTTTTGTCTATAACAACAGCTTCGACACATTGTTCTACAGCTCCTCCACTATCAGCTTTCACAATCAACCGTTGCCCAGCTTCAATTTTAGCAGCATTTTCACCTTCTAATAAAAAGTAAAAACTAGAACTTAATGGGTCAGCAAAAAATGTTTCACTATAAATAGTTTCATACGTAGACTGGTCAGGCTTTAATACAAACTTATAATGTTTTGCCCACTGCGGCGCTCTTTGCCCCCATGGAATAGTTACATGTATTTGATTTTGCCTTCTTGAATTTGCACAAGGTATTTGAATTGTATTTGTGGGACTTACTAATGCAGTTGAAGATCTTAGAAACTCATCCATATATACAATTCCTATTTCATAGCCTCGATTACTATGTAAACTTTTAGGATTTCCAACACTATTAAAAGTAGCTGTTATAGAAATTATTTTATAATATTCATAAAACCCGCCAGATGGAGACGCAACATCAGTCACGTATCTCATTGCTGGTACTTGAAACTTAATGCTAGTAGCTCCTGGAGAGTTACCAATTATAGCAATAGGCTCACCACTTACAGTGGTTGATGAAGTTATTCCACTTTCATATTTAAACACTGTTCCGCTAGCAGTAGTTTGAGTGCTGTCTACAGAACAATTAAAAGAATCAGTTAAAGTAAACCCTGAACAAGAAGTAGGATTAGTAGCGTCGTATACTGGTTTTATATTTGAAGCAGTACCAATTGCCTCTTGAAAATCTGCTGAACTAACTAAATCAAAAACAGAAGTGTAGTCTTCAGGTAAATTGTATGCAAATTGAATATCAGTGTTTTGTTGTTCTGTTGTCGGTTGTCCAGTTGTAGGATCGTATAACGAATGTTCAAATGTAAAATCTATATTTAAAGATGTGCCAGCTTTTAAATCAGTAAATTGATTTAATGATGACATATCTACAACCCCCACAGACTGTGCGATTGTTTGACTACTACCAAAAGTATAAGTTCCAGACTCAGTACTTGTAGTTAAGTTTACGTTGGTAATTTCTGCTTCTATTAAATTTGCCGTAAATTCTAATTGTATCGGATTACTAAATATATCAACTAAATCATAACCTTCATAGTAATTACCATATACAAGTCTATTCCCCATTATAGTTTGAGCTAGTGCTCTTAGTGGGACATTATCATATAATCTTAACAACTCGGTTGATGGTAGGATAGTAAAAATTTTGCTATTATTAAATGCAAAAGAATAATCTGTATTATCAGCATATCCCAACAAGCCTTTATCAAGCTTATCAATAATTTTAATAGTATTATCGGTATTTTCTTTATATAATATTTCAACAGCTTTTACTAACTCACTACCACTATTAAAAACCACGTCAATTCCTGTTATGGTGTTAACCATACCCTCGTTTAAATTACTCGAAAAACTGTAACGATATATACCTGGATCAAAAGCAGGTTCAGTCCATTGTGATGTAGCTGAAAACTCTCCATTTGCATATTGATAACGATAAGCAAAACATATAAATCTTTCTTTTAAAAAGTCATCTTGGTTATTTTGTTGAGATTTTAAAGTTAATAATGGCGCATTAATAGGAGGTTTTTTAATTACTAGTAGTTCCTCCGCCGTCATTACATCTAAATTAAAGTTAGGAAACGGATAACTTTCTAAAACATTTATAACTCTTGGAGGATTAAAATTGTCAGTAAAAAAAAGTAAATCTTCTATTTTATTAACAGCAGTTACTAAGTGTGAAGGATTAAAATTAAGAGTAGTGTTTACGCCACTACCATCATCAATGCTTATTACATGATATGCTAAGTTATTTGTGGTTGGGTTTAATGAGACGATTAAATCTAATTTTTTTGTAAGCCCAACAGTAAATGCTGGATCATGTACAAACCAATAAATTCTATCTTTACTACCATCCTCAAAAACACCTAAACATCTAGCCTGTGAACTTAGCGGCACTCCACCTGTTTGACTTCCAGTTTCTACATACTCTAAGCTTGTAAGCTTTGTATTTCCTTTAGAATTTTCAACAGATCCAATTTCTGAGTCTTCGGTAGAGCCTAGCCTTACATTGAGTGCATCAATATGTTCGCCTTGAGGTACAAGTCTTTCGTCAAGAGACTTGTTCATCCTGCCTTGAATAAAATTTCTTTGCGTGTTTGCCATTTTATTTAATCCACTTGTTTTCTCCTCTTAGATTCATTAACAATCGTCCTGGATGGATATTACTGATTCTTATTTTTGCGTTTCTTAACAAAGAACTTTTATTTTTTCTTGCCCTGTTAATTATGTATTCTTGAACTCCAAATTTACCGTTTAACATTGCATACGTAACATATGCGTATAAGTACTCTTCAAATAATTTATTTACACTAATATTGGCATCGTCTCCTCCTTCCATGCCATCTGAAATATATTCTAAAACACACTGCTCATTAGCCATTGTGGAGTCAAAATTAATTACCCCCGCTTTTTTATCTATTCTAAACGTAGGATTAAAATTAGCAGTTTCAGTATTTAAACCGTAACGTGCTCCAATATTATAATCTTTCCTACCATCTGGATTATCAGCGCTTATTCCAACTTGATTGTTATAAGCATTGTTTTTATTTAAGTATATACTTTTTTGTTCACCAGAGACACGTTGCGTATCTAAAGTAGACGGCGCTGTTACAACTGTACCATCCGCATTAAAACTTAAAGTACCCGTTGAGCTTTGCAAGTAAGCTTCGGCAGAATTTACTTGAATATTTTCAGTTAAGGGTCGTAAATATCCATCTTTATATAATGAAACTCTAACCCAATTAACATAGTCATCAGGCAAAGTAAACGTTAAAGAGTCATAAACTTTTAATTCTAATGCTTTTATTTCTTTAAACGCATCATAATTTAACTCTTGGATACCTCTTTTTGTATGAAATAAAATTTTATATCGAGGCTCATTATTAATTAAAGAATGATTACCGTAATACATAAGTTCAAAATTAGTTACTACATCTTTTAAGCTTACATATTGATACGATCCCCAGTTAGCGTTATTAGGGGAAGCGCCCGCATTGTCGTAATATTGATACTGTGATAAATATGCCATTAGTTTTCGTTTTGTTCTTCCATTTGTTCTTGTTCAGCTCCAAATTGTGCTGCTTGTAATTCTCTTATTGACATTCCTGCGTATTGTAAAATTTTAAATACTAAAGAAGTCTCATCATCTGGTGATAATTCAAAGTCTTGAAAATCCGCTGCACTTTGATTAAAAGCGGGATCTCCGTTTACCACATTAATGTATGTCCAATTAGGGGCCTTAGGGTATCTAATGTACTGTGCCTCTATGTCTGTAGCTCCATTAAATGAAGACGGAAAGATAGTTATCAAACCTCCTTGTAGAGTGTATGCTGGAAAGTTTGCGTTGGGAGAAGTTAAGTGTGAACTATTTAACAAGTTTATTTTACTATTAGACACTTTTTCTGCTTCACCCAATAATACACCACCAGAAGAGCATAATACTTTATTTATTAAATAATAATCATCTCCCGTTGTAGAAATAGATGGCAAAAAATATTGGTTTAAAGCGCTTTGAGTTAATGTGTTTGTCATTGAAAATAAATCAATAACCTCTTCATATCCTTTTGCTACATCAGCGTATCCTGTTCCTGATATTCTAGCGTTCTCTTGGTTTATCAATTGATTATACTGATAAAAATAATCATCAAAAATATCTAATTGCGCTTGTTTGGCAAATAAATTAAAATCTGATGGAGATATGTAACCGTAATTATTTTTATTTAGAATGGACAATACGGTATTTCGTACAGAATTTATCATTGGTATTCTTTTTCACAAAGATAAGCAAAAAAAAAAGAGGTCAATTTTTGTTGACCCCTCTTTGATTATCGATTAAAACGAGTTTTATGAAATCGTTGTTATCGCTTGACTTAGAGTCACGTTAATGGTTGCGTCTGTATAGCCTTGTCCCCAAACAGTTACAAGAGCAGATTCGATAGCCGTTTTGTCTGCGGCAACCATATTTCCTGCACCTGCTAAAGTTATTTGCTTGTCAGGATAGTTCAAAACAATATTGTTTGTAACTAATCCAACGTATAATACATTGCCTCCAAAATTATAATTTCCAATTACTAAAAATTTATTCATAATTTCTAAAATTTAAAAGGTGAATGTAAAGGCGTTTACCGTTTGGCTCAATCCCGGTATACTGTATAATACTTGAGTCCATTTTTGTTGTTGAGCACTTTTAATAACACCGAATACGGTGTCTACGTCTGCT
>Ga0163179_10000372_pt1 | contig 32279 bp, 45 predicted proteins | sample AtlANTMetagenome_FD_109643 | JGI IMG/M metagenome (GOLD analysis project Ga0163179, IMG submission 109643) | Marine eukaryotic phytoplankton communities from the Atlantic Ocean - Atlantic ANT 2 Metagenome | ecosystem: Environmental > Aquatic > Marine > Oceanic | place: North Atlantic Ocean... | reverse complement strand
GTTCGTGTGAAAAATTATATGTACATATATAATTTAATTCATTTTCGGATAGTTTTGTACAATCGTGCACAAAAATGTGCAAATTATTCGGAAAGATTTTCGAAAGTATCTATTGCTTTCGACTCTTCCAAAGAGTGCATCGCACAACCCGTAGACAGAAGATTATCAGCTGCTGAGACAGCATGTCTTAATGCGGAGATAACTACCAGTGCGGGATCGACGATACCTGAATTAATCATATCTACAAATCGATCTTCTCTAGCATCGTAGCCGTCTCCTTTTTTTGAATTTAATGTTTTTTCAATTACAACCTCTGGAACTCGTCCAGCATTTTTTGCAATTTGGTATAGAGGGGCAGAAGCAACATCGACCATGAGATTCCATCCTGCGAGGAAATCATTGTCTTGTACGGAGGTTTTCACTTTACGAGATGCTCTCAGAAGTGATGTGCCTCCGCCCGCTAAAATACCGGACCTAACAGCAGCGCGAGTGGCGTAAAGTGCGTCTTCAACCCTATCTTTACGCTCTCGCAATTCCGCTTCGGTAGAACCGCCAACCTTCAGAATGGCGACACCGCCAGAAAGTCTTACCAATCGACGACTAAGGATTCCCTTTTCGTCATTCGTCAGGCCGGGCTCCAAAAGAGCATCTGAAATCTTACCGCAGTAATTCGTCACCTCAACCTTACTTGTTGGTGCGCCTACGATAAGTGTTTCAGACTTCGTGACCATGATCCTTTCGCAAGTCCCAAGATCACTTAGCTCTAACCGAGAGATAGCCTCATCTGCTGTGGTGAGTACTTTTGTTTTCAAGAGAAACGCAAGGTCCTCCATCGATTGTACTCGTCCGGAGCCGAACTCAGGAGCTCGGATTACACAGCATTTGAGAATACCTTTTTGATTATTCACCACTAATCCTTGCAGTGCATCGCCCTCTACTTCATCTGCTACGATTAACAGGGGCTTTCCACTTTGATGGACTTTTTCAAGAAGGGGTAATATCTCCTTGATGGATGAAAATCGACGATTAGCTAAAAGAATGTAAGGTTTCTCGTATCGCACGCATCCTCTTGCATCGTCATTAATAAAATAGGGTGAGATGAAACCTCGATCGAGTCGTGTTCCCTCAACTGTTGTCAATGAAGTCTTGAAACCTTTGGCTTCTTCGACTGTTATGACCCCATCCCTACCGACAGCGTTCATAGCTTTGCAAAGGAGTTCCCCTATCTCTTTTTCGCCATTGGCTGAGATGGTTCCCACCTGTACAATCTCCTCATCTGTCTTTATTGGTTTTGCCATTTTCGATAATTGTGTGATCATACTCTCTGCACAGGCTACCATTCCTTTTCGCATCAATACGGGATTCGTTCCTGCATTGACGGCTTTAACGCCTTTGGCGAATAAATGATAAGCTATGACAGTAGAAGTAGTTGTCCCATCACCTGCAATCTCAGCAGCACCTTGTGCGGCTTGTTTTACAAGCTTCGCCCCAAGATTCTGCATGCGATTTGGAAGGTTCACATATTTTGCAACTGTGACTCCATCCTTTGTCAAAATCGGAAACCGGTCGTCACCTTGGTCAATGACTACAGTCTGACCTCCGGGACCCATTGTTATTGACACCGCATCTGCTAGTTGTTTTACTCCTTCTAAGAGTTGCATTCTTGCATTTTCTCTGAAAAGAAGCTTCTGTGGACTATTATCGAATTTCATTTACTACCCTTTCAATACTTGTCTTTTGGTTGATTCGACTAGTATATCATTGGCAGGACCAATAATTCTGCGCGCCTCAGTGACTACATTCTTTGCGACGATTAAATCGCCTTCAAGGATTGCAATCTCCTGATCTGTTAATTGACCGCCCGCACGCATCGCGGCTATTTGTTCATTTGAAATACTCATTTTAAGATCTCCGGTATCTTTATTTGGGCCTTTGTTCCATCTTCGAGCTCCATCCATTGATAACCTTCCTTTAGTTTCTCTAGGGAAGTGGATGTCTGTAGTTGTGGAGTCACCTCTTGTTTTGGCGGCTGAAAATATCTGTCGACATTGGATTGTATTTTTGCAACCATATTATCGATTGCTCTCGTTGCATTTTCAATCATTTTCATTTTCGCTTCTTCATGATCTTCGAAGACTTGGCCTTTAATAGAATTTAACTTAACTGATTTTGTTTTCGGCTTTGCTGCCTGTACTAAGTATTGTATCTCTTCGCCATCCAAGGTTTTCTTCGTAATCTCCTCGATTACTCGATATGCCATTAACCCAGGGCGATCTGTATGGATGATCCATAGAACAGAGCCGACCTCGTATGTTGACATTACTCACCTCGTTGTCTTGCTTTCTCCAACTCGAAAGCACGCATGTGTTCGCGTAGTTCGTTTGTAGAAACTAAAACTTTCGTTCCGTCTGTTCTGGTATACACAGAGAAATCCAAATTCTTCAATGCTTGTTTTAATTTCTTCTCTTCCGTCCATCCCGAATTGATTTCGTAAGTCTTCAGTAGAAGATCGATAAGTGTATCGTGTAATTTCATTGTACCCTCCGTAATTTGTACTTAAGTATTATACACTAACTTTCGTTTGTGTTCAATATTTTTTTGCTTTGTTTGAGGCCTTTTTCTCTAGCAATCCCCAAAGGCTCGAGGCCTAAGACTAATCTAACCTTATCGTAAGTGTCTTCATCTAACTCATGTTTCAGATACTGCATACACGCATATTGGTATAGCTCCATCTCCATAATCGGCTGTGGTTCGCCATCCATATCTGGTTCGAACTCACCTGTTTCAGTTGATCCAAACATGAAAAGTATATCTGGCATTTCTCTGTCTGCAGGTACTTGTATGAAAGGAAGTCCTCCGGAGAGTGAATCCTCTTCGTACTCTTCGTACATGATTTCTGGTACCCATTTTCTTTTATCGCTCATATCGTTCTCCTACATTCAAACGTTATGAGGGTATTATACTACGATTGTTCTACTTTTTTCAATGCTTCTTTTAATTTATTTTCAAATTCGTCTATTTTCGAAAGGAACGATTTAGCAAGTTCATCTTTTGCTAATACTTTCCTTTGATCGTTTGTCAATCCGCCTGTTATTTCCTTCCGAACATTTTCGTAGTATTCAGATAATCCATCTTTCATCTCTTGTAAGAAAGTGCCTTTGAACGAGCTTAAAATTAATTCTTCTAGCCTTTTGTTCAGGTTTTCATCTGTCTTTTCTGTTTTGTTTTCTTCAAATTCTTTTTCGAGCTCGGCCATTGTCTTTTCATCATCTTTTATTTTCTGACCCATTTCTTTGAACCCTGATCTCACTTTGTCGACATCTAGGTCTTTCATTTCGTCTCCACCTACTTCTTTCATTTTATCGAGTGTATCGAAAAATGTTTCGGATGATTGTGTACCGGCGAATGTCATATTCAATGAAATAATCTGGGAAGCTTCTTTGGTGACTTTTTCACAGTATTTTATTTCTTGTTCCATCCATTTCTGTGTTTGCGCCTTGAGTTGATCATCTAGAGCTTTCTTGACGCCTGACTGCAATAATTTCTTCGCTTCTGTCGACAGTTGTGTTGGCGATGAATCGTCACCTTCTTCCAAAACACTTCCTTGTACTTCGTGTCCAGCGAACAAAAACATGTCATTAATCTTTAATGCTATCTTCGATAGTGTGCCTTCTTTGTCATTCTTGCCTCCACTTCCTGCGACTAGTCCTCCCAAAGCCCTTGCGAAACATTCCCCATCGCCGGGTTCGCAATTTTCGATGGCATCTTGAAAACTACTTTGATCTCTGTCGTCAGCATCGAACCAATCACCGATGAAAGGAAGGTTGTCAAAGCCAAACTCTCCGACTTGCTGCCTGAATTCAGGACTAGTCACTGTTGAAACCCCCGACAAGGCTTCTGTTGTAAAGAATAAACCCGGTGCGATCATCATAGACGTGATCTTTCCATCGGGCCAAGAGTTCATTAATTCATCAGAGTTCTTAGCGATCTGATTGATATACTTGCGCCTTCTAGTTTCGTTCTTTTGTTTCATTTGTTTTAAGTCTCTGAGACTTTTCAACCTACCAAATGTTAATTTCACTAAATAAGCTACGTCATTGCCTATTAGGGCTGCTGAATCTTTCAAAATTGTTCCAAATTTCTTAAGATTATCCTTGACTGGACCAAAGATCTTTGAAAGAGACCCGTCAGCAAGATCACTTTCTAGAATCAATTCCTTTTCCAGTTGTTCTTGTATATTCAATTTGTTTGACATTATTAATTCTCCTTTTTTGAGCTCGGTTGTACAAATAATTATTGAAAGATATTACATTATACATACGCACAGCTATATGTTAGGAGTAATTATGCACACAATTGGATTCGTCCCAGGCGCAATGAAGCCTTTTCACGCAGGACACAATCATCTTATACAGCGAGCACTCGTCGAATGCGACAAGGTTCTCGTATTCACATCACTAAAAGACAGAGGTATTATCAAAGGAGACAAGATGTACAAAGTTTGGGAAGACCTCATCATCCCATCGCTCCCAGAACACATCGAAGTGGTCGGAGTCAGATCGCCAGTAGGTTCAGTCTATGATTATCTAGAATGGAATGGAGACCCAGATAAGGCATACAGGATATACGGTGGTACCGAAGACATCGCACGGCTATCCAATGCACGTATGCTACAATATTTCCCAAATCTAAACGCAATCAATGTCGCAGAGAGCGAACCAGAATCGTTCACTCGTGATGTGGTGCATGCCAAAGGTGAATGGGTACGAAATAGTATACAGGCAGGGAACCTGAAAGAATTCAAGTCCTACCTGCCTGCGTTTCTAAAACCTCTTGCAAAAGAGTATCTCAGTATTCTCGTGGATTAACCCATATAGTTTCTTTCCCAGAACTCTGAGAATGCTGTTGCCAATGCTGGACCTTCTGATCCAACTGAAAGCAAAAACTCTTTCCATTTACCTGCAGTATCGTTTTCATCCACCTCGGAATATGTGCATGGTTCACCAGCTCGGATATACCTAGATAACATTTGATCTAGATCAAATTGTTCTGCAACGTAGTGAAGGTCGTGAGTAATTTGGACTGAACCTGGTTCGATCTCACACGTTTCACTAACACACCACCAAGCATCCTCGATTGGGTCTTCATGAAACTCCCCTTCTCGGATAAGCCCACGTCGTTTCAAACGTGAGTATTCTTCTCTGATAATTCTTTTTAGTTGTCTTTTTGATAATCTCATGGTTATCCTCCATATAGCATATCAATACAGTCTTGTGATAAATGACTCAACAATTCGATCATGTGTTCTTGGTCGAACATATTCGGATTGTATTCTTGTTCGAATCTTTGGATCGCCATATAGTCTTCCATCTCACATTCGCCAGATTCGTGAGCACCGACACCAATCATTTGCATCCAATGATTGACCAAACTGTCACCGTCTCCCATTTCGAAAGCATCTCTAGCCACGTTCATAAGGTCTGTTGCACCTCGAGGCATATTGCCTTCCATCTCGTCATACCCGATTTCACCTTCTCTGATCAAACCTTTACGCTTTAATCGTGAGTATTCCTCACGGATAATTCTTTTCAATTGTCTTTTTGTTAGTCTCATTTGAGTCTCCTTTGGTTGTTTTTTAGTATCTCGTGCCAAAATGCGCGATGTAATCTGTGAATGCATCGATTTCTCGATCGCTCTTACCTTCTGCGTATTCCAATACACATTGAACAAAGTCAGCATCAGATGAGCATCCACACTCATCACAATAGTCAACAAATGCGCCTCTGTCGTATGGTTCCAAGTTTCTCAACATTGTTTCAAAACCAGCAGTCTCTACTAAGTTCTTTACGAAAAACTTGAGCTGATCCATCGCATCTTGCGCCTGAGGTTGGTCTTTCACATATTCAAGTTCATCTGCAGAGGGAGCACCGATGGTGGCCTCACGAATCAAGCCTCTTCGCTTAAGTCTTGTATATTCTTCACGAATGATTCTTTTCAATTGTCTTTTTGTAAGTCTCATTAATATCCGCCTACTTCTGATTGAAATTCTTCGCAACACATCTCGACGATACCCATATCTACGATCAGTTCAAACATGTCAATGTTTCTCGCACTCGCGCCGAACATAGACTTTTGTTCATCTTTCAAAGATTGGATCAAACTTCTGAATGGTCCACACTTCATCGCGATGGTTAAGATTTCCTTGTCCATCGGTTGGCCATACATTGTCTCTTGGCCATAGAACATGCACGAGTTAGCCAACGCACTTTCGGGTGAATCTGAATCTGGGTTTGATTCTTGTTCCATATATCCTTTCATTGCACACTGGGTGATCGTTTGGCAGATTTCTCCTTCGTATTGACCGATTTGTTCTGCTAAGAACTCGTCTTGTTCGTGTTCTACTTCACCCATCTCTCTGATGAGTCCACGACGCTTGAGTCGTGAGTATTCTTCGCGGATTATCCGCTTTAATTGTCTTTTTGTAAGTCTCATTTTATTTTCCCCTAAATGAATTAAAGCCGTGGGCACAGACTCTACTATATCCCACGGACTTAATTATACGGAAGAAATCGTATCTGTCTATCCCTCTTCGAAAATTTCTCCGAATTGGTAGCGAGCAGTGCCTGTTATTCGATTCAATGCCTGAAATGCACCGGTGAGTTTGACTATATATCGATCAGTTTCATATACAAAACCTTCGATGATCTGTGGTTCGACATCGTGGGACACGAATTTTTCTAGTTGGTCGTGGAAACCATTATAGATGGTTGGCTTTTCGAGTCTTCGTTTATTGACTACTTCGATGTTGAAGTCAATAAGATCATCTAATCTCGTGGTAGCAGCATCTGCATCGGTGATAAGGGATGACACGACTCCTTCGAGTCTTCTAGCGCCGAACGATAACCAACATCCTTTGATAGGAGCAAGCACTTGATTGATCGTCTTGATGCGATTAGAAGACAAACACAGTTTATTGATGTAGTCTTGAGTTCCCTTATCATAAGGCTCTCGTATCTTGCGAATGTCATGTTTGCCACGACCAGTCACATTCTCTGCTAGCATTTTTGCATGTTCTGCATCTACATTTTCTGCAAGGAATGCATCATTGATGCTAGCGTAGATATAGTCCCCAAGAGTATTTTCTAAGCCGAGCTTGTGTTCTTTCATACAAGCCATCACGTAGTCTCGAAAGTGATACAAGTAAGTCTTTGACATTGCCGGTATCGTGACAGTAGGAGCGTGAAGAACTCGTATACCAGATAGGCACAAGATCGATGAGAATCGATGGAGATTTATCGACGTGGGTTTCACAATCTCCGTGTGGGGTTTCGGGTTCTCCACGAACCTACAAAGGTTGTGAATAACAAAACAATCTACATCATAGCGTAGCATTTGTGGTGCTTTCTTATCGATCACTTCCATGTTGACCCATACGCCTTCGTCATAGTCATCAAAGAACCCAGAAGCTTTGATCGCATTGCGCATGCGCTCTAAACGATCGATCCCTCTAGTAAATTGGCCCTCTGCGGGATGTCCTTTGAGGTATTCTCGATACTGTTTGAGAGTTGTACCACCAGAACGAAAGTGTTCGTAGTTCCTCGCTAGATAGAAAGTGTCATCTTGATACCGCCAAGTGAGGTTGCAACCATCCATCTTCTCGTCGAATGTGCCGCCCTTGGCGAAGGTTTTAGCGAGTGAGAACAACTCGCCGAATGTTGTGTCGTGATCCTCGTAAGGATGTAGCATTGATTTTTGAGCACCGCCCATAATAAACTCCTGTGAATGAATTAATAGTATACACTAGTAATTTAATTCATTCACAGGAGAAATTGTACGAACGTGCACAAATTATTTCAATTTGGTTGGTCGTCCAATAGCAGCACTGATCGTAGAAAGAAGCTTCAAGAATCTTGGAGTAGATCCTTTTCCAGCGAACTTTCCAGCTCGGTTGATCATGTGGACCTGAGAGTGTTGACCGCTATAGCCTCTTAACTCTTGCCCACTCCAGCGATGGTGTCCATCCAAGATGTTCCCTTCGTTATCAACAAAAGCTCCACCCATTTCTTGACCAACATCAAACAATGCAAAAGCCAAGGTTTTCAAAAGCTTCACTTCTCTTTGCGTAGGGACCATATTGTTATGACCGATGTTCGTATTAGCATCAACAGTCATGACGTCAGAACCGTCAGCACCCATTTCTTCGTTGCCTTTGGTCAAATACCCTTTAGCAACACCTTTTACTTGGTCTGAAGAGGGCGTGGTGTCCGCGTTGTTCCCAACAGCTGGCGCGCCGGGCATTGTCTTCGCAGGTCCCGGGAATGGCATATCCTCGGTAGCTTTGAAACCACCTTGCTCATTAAGTAAACCAGCAAGTTTGCCCCATCTATTCAGCACAGCAGCTTCTTTGAGTTTTTCTTGGACTTCTTCGTCGTCCATGTACTCTTTGAAATTATGAGTTTTGTTCCAAGGCTTTTCAAAGTCAACGCCAAGATCGCCTTGAGATGCATCCAAGGCATCAGCTACGATTTTTACGTCGACGCCTTCAAATGCAGGCATGTAAGCTTTAGAAAATCCTTTCCCAGCTTTGAGTTTCTTATTAACTCGGCCGATACCTTTGAGAGCTTCTTCTTTAGATCCAAAGGCCGCATCACGAATCGATTCGATTTCAGACACGTCCAAACCACCGATCTTCTTTGCATACCATGCGAATTTATCCTTGCCATCATCATCTTTTCCTGTAGCAGGAAGACCATCATACAAAGACTTAAGACCTTCTGGGTTATCAAACAAAAGATCAAGTAAACCTTTGACTGCAGCTTCATCACCCGTATTAGTTTCATGACCGATGTTCGGAGTAGAACCTCCTTGATCTTGACCTTCTTCGTCACCTTCGGCTTCTCTCAACACTGTTCGGACTGTGCTTTCGATTAACGAAGAAAACTTTCTTGGTTTTCTGGTTCGTGATTTTCGTTGTTCTTGGCGAACAGTTTCGTTCACCAATTTTCTAAGTTCATTTAATCGCATCGTATGCTCCTTTAATTAGTCTTTAAGTAAACCTGCAAGTTTGCCCCACCGTTGAAGATCGATGGATTCAGCAACGTTCACATTCCCTTGAGCCAAATTTCTCCGAATGGAATTGAGACCTTGACCGCCACCGACAGTAGAGTGATCCAATTGGGGCATCAACGTTCTTGCAAGGTCTGAAGGGCTGTTGCCGATTGGAGAACCTGAATTGGAGACAAGTTGGTTCAGGTTAGCTGAGGTTAAGAAGATAACGGCTTCCTTCAATGTAGCTGCGTCGGGGTTTTCTTCAAGTGCTGCAGCTGCAGTTGGGGCTTTGTCCCCATAATCTGTGACCGCTTTAGTCATGTCAATTATTTTGGAAATGCAACCTGTGTCGGCAAGTACCTTTGAACACCAATTATCATCACACATAGGGCCGACATTGTCCGGATTCGCGTTGGTCTCAACCATCTTCCGAACCATATCCTCAATTTTATTTGCATCTTTGTCAAGAATGTTCATCTCGACAGGTCCACCTTTTGAAGGAAGTGCATCTCCGGGTTTGACCATCGTTCCAACAGCTTTTTGCATATTCGCTAATTTTTGTTGTGCAGCATCTGCATCGTTTCCAGTGGCATTCGTGAACTGAAAGTCAATAGCAGAAATCATGCACTTGGGATTGACAGAATACATTCCTGACCACCTATGATGGCCATCAAGAATTAATTCGTCTGATACACTGATTCTTCCATTTGTGTCATGAGGACCTACAGAAGTGATATACTCTATGTATGTATCAGCAACAGCAAGAGGATATGCGATCGATTGGCCAGCATCGATGAAAGTTTGAGTTGCTTTCATATTCTCACACACAGGAGTTGCAGCTTCGACGGCCACAACATCTGCGTTTCCATCGTTGTCACCCTTCCCGTTGAGAAGATATGCTTGTACATCAATGGCATCTGCAGCATCGATTGGATCAAACAAGTTTACAACATCTTCTGGTGTCTTCAAACCATTGGGAAATTTACTTTTGACATAGGCTTCACCTTTTCTTGCAGATCCACCCGATCCTTTTCTTCGCTTCGCTATGGACGCTGCGTAATCATACGTCGATTCGAATTCAGCTTCATTCGGGCTAGAAAAATCCGGAGCCTCAACAAAACCCTTTTTGATCATCTTCGCATTGTTTCTAGTGACATCCTCTCTTTTTCCGGATGCCTCCGCCCATGAAAGATATTGATCCATCCAATCCCATTCAGCTTCTTTATCAGGGTCACCTGTTGGTTTTCCTCCAGAACTGTCATTGTATGGGTTGTGTTTCCCTTTCTTCGTGTAGGGATCACCTTCTTTTCCTTCTTCCGTTTGTACATCTTCGAAAGTTTCCGCTGCAATTTGTTCTGGGGTTTTTCTCTCTAGAATCAAAACTTTTTGAACTGTTTCCAAAACTAATTTGTTGAATTCAGTTTGTCTTTGTTTTGTGTGAGGTTTTCTTTTTCTAAACATTAGAACTTCTCCTTAATATTCTTGAATCAATGCTTCACCATCGTAATTATATGATTCAACTAGTTTATGTATTTTTGATAGGCCTGAAAATCCAACAGGAACCAAGATTTTTTTCAATTTCCATCGATTGCAAATGACTTCCGGAATTACATTTGGGTCCCCAGTGAAGTTTTCATCGTTGATGACTATGTCGTATGTCTCCTGGTTTTTGAATGCCATCTGTGAGTCGAACAGGCCGGGCCGCTTTGGTATACCCATCGCGTTCTTATATCGTTGCATGTATTGTCTAACAGTTGCTCTGCCTTGTGCACCCTGTAAGCTTGAATGTTCTTCTGTCCACATATCAGTCATTGCAGCGTAGCCTATCCTATGGGGTTCCAGAAGTAATCCAATCTTGTGTTTTGTGTCTGCTATTAATTCCAAGCCGCCTGATTTCTTAAATCCAAATGCACTCATGCTATCGTATGTCCACTGATCCAGCGGTGCCATCTTGTCTAACGTCCTTCCAAGCTGTTCCACTGGATTTCCACCTATGTGACCTAGAAAATGAACAAAATTGAAAGTACCCTTGAACCAATCATGATTAGCATTCTCCACAAAGAATTTTTTGTTTTTAACTTTCCAAGCCTGTAATTCTGGATCTTCAATCGCTTTGTTGTGATCAATCTGATTAAACATTGGTTTATCTTCTTCGTACACATCTTGAAGAGACCTTTCCTCTTCGTTGTTCTCGATGAGAAGACGTGTTAGAGAATATTTCTGTGATTTGCCACGCATTTACTTTCTCCAAAGTTTTGCTTTGATAGATCGTGTATCAGCTCTCTCGCCCACAACAATGGGAGTTTCAGCACTTTTGTTTGTTGCTGGATCTTTCGTACCTTTTGGCTTTCTTGTTTGCTCTTTCTCTTGTTCTTGGTCCATGTCGATATTAAAAGGGTCTGAATGAGGAGTTTTCACATCTTTCGATGCATCTCCCAGTACTTTTTCCAGACCAGCTAAGAATGCGAACAGTGCGATTCTCTCTGGACCATTTAATTTTTCGAAATATGCTTTAAGGGAACTCATTGTTTCTTTGTCTTTCAACGATTTGCCCGCACGAATAGCATTTACTTTATCGGCAATTGATTGTGCATTTATATCAGGCACTTTTTCATGCTTGATCTTTACTGGTTTCGCAGAACCTTCTTCACCCTCATCACCGGAGCTGTCAGAGTCTTTCGTCTTGTACAGTGTATTTCGATCTTTTGACTTTTTCTTTTGTTTCTCTTGCTCGAGTTTTTCTTTCATATTTGAAAGAGATTCGTCTTCAGCAACTTCGAAGAGTGATTTCAAAGAGTCATTTATTAGTTCGTCGATGTCGAACCCTAACAACTTTTTCTTTTTCATTGTTCCTTCTCCTCGATTAGAATAGCGATGTCACCGCTGTTAGATACAACATAATTATACGCAGACCAGTGGATTGTATAACTTTCTTCGCCATAAATTACAGTTGCTTCATTTGGACCGTTTTCTAAGTCTGTGAAAGAAGGCATCTTTTCGAGAGAGAACACTAGTCTTTTCTCGGCTGAAGCGTAAGATATGAAATCTCCATTGAGATTCCCCCACTTGACAGCTATTGGGTCTTTCTTAGTATCTAATCCTAACACTGTCATGTCGAAATCTAGGCCGTCGGAAGCCATCCAATTGTTTTTATCCATGATAACCCTCGTAGATCTCGTTGACAGACAAAGCCCATTCGATGTCGATGTCTGTTATGTCATTGAGAGAATGTGTCCACACCTCAATTTTAATTTTAGGGTACTGCAATGTGATCCTCCCGTGATGTTGGGTCTCTGCTTGGTGTTCTAGCAAATCCATCATGAAAGCATTAAATGAGGTTTCCGATCCGAAATTAAACATTTTCGTAAGTCTTCTAGGGTCATTACGATACGTCCAATCTAATTTTTCTGGTGCAGCGATAGGTACGCTACTAGTATTGATGTGCCCTAGTATTTCTTCAACTTCGTCATCTCCGATAAGATCAGATAATTTCCACATTGATTATTCCTCTTCTGACATATCTATCGCGGCATTTTGCTGTACAACTGCCATCGCTTGTTTGAATTCGTCTAGGCCACCCATTGCTGCATCCAGCTTTTGAGCTCTTCTCTTAGGCCCTGATTTCCCAAAACCTTTATTCAATACAACTTCTAAGATCCAATCTGACATTACAAGATTGTTCTTTGCTTTCCTTGTACTAACATCGATGTTGCCTTTTTTGACTTCAGAAACCCACTTACGAATGATGGGAGCCAATACGATTTCAGCCATTGCTTCTTTGTAGAATTCTCCATCTTCGATGGCATCGGCCAATTGACCTAATTTGTTAGGTTGTTTTCTATAGAATTTTTCATAAGCGTGGATGGCCATCTCGTATACATCAGGTCCTGCAATTTCTTGACCGTCCCAGTTCAGTTGGTATTTATCATCTAGCCAACCCATCAACCAGTCAAATGCAGGGTTCGCTGTAGCCCACATCTGTACGATTGGGTCGATTTCTGCTCGTATCTTTTTTCTCATGCCTGACATGGTTCTGATCTGTGGGTATATACCAAGACCTACCAGCTCTCTAAGTTTTGCGTCACCGTCGAATTCACCGCTTGCAAGATCTGCTTGTCGTTCCGCAGCTGTCTTGTGTCTTCGTGGATCGAACCCAAAGAGATCATCGATGTCTGCGTCGAATTCACCAGCCATGTCTTCCAAGTCTTCTTGTGAAGGCCTATATACTCCGCCGTCATCAACGGTACCGGTCATTCCAGAAGGCCCACCCGGAGATGGCTCGTCTTCATCATCTACGGCATCATCGAAGTCTCTATCCAGATCATCTTCATCTTTGGGTCGATAGAGGTCCAATCGATCACCCTGTTTCCATCTGTAGGCGAAGTCATCAGCTCTTTTCCACCTTTTTCCAGCTTCTGTCAATGAGTTTGACAACAACTTCGACCATCTATTCCAAGCTTCGTTTGTTTGTTCTGCAGCTTCTTGACTAGCTCTCTGGGATGGACGAACTTGCGATTCGATTGGGCTATCTTCCAAACCGTCCAATGGGGCCAGATCTGCAACTGCAGCTTTATCTACAGCTTCTTCAGCTAGTTCTTGAATTCTATCATAGAACCATTCGATTTCAGAATGAGGAACCACCTGTGCAACAAGATCAGCTGATCTTCCAAGTTCTTCGACTGTACCGGGAATAAAGTTTGGATCTTCGATCGGTGGCATGTCTTGAGTCAATTGAGTACTCATCTGAGATGTTGCAATTATGGGTATTTCTTGCGGGATAGTCGATGCTGGTTGGTCTTCACGATCATCACCAAGTTTTCCTGCAATTTTGTCATCTGTGCTAGCTCTATGCGATACACCTGAATCAGTTGCATATTCGAACAACCATTTGCGAATGGCTCGTCGTGCTTGTGATTCTGTTAATGTCATTTTACTCATGTTTATTCTCCTTTAAGTCGATTCAGCTATTGCGTCAGCTAGCTCATCTAAGATTTCACCGGTATTGAACACGAGTGTACCTACACGTGAAGACCAACCGGACCACCAAGAACCGGGTTCGTCTGTGAGTTCTCCTCTTCCGGCCAATCCTTTTATTATATCTGGTTGTGAAAGCACATATACATCATAACTCAATTTTGTTGCATTATAGGCATTTGCTCGATCATTGAAAAATATGGCAGAGATGATTTCATTAGAGTCACGATCATTTATAGTCACACATGAATGTATGAATCGCACATAATCACCACAATTGTGGTATTGTATATCAAAACCTCGAGCAACTCCAAATAGCTTTGACCATATTGCTTGAATAGTTGAATACGCTGATGTGTCAAAGTCACATTCGTCTGCAACGACTCCAACATTCCCTTGGCCTAATCCGATACGTTGACCGCGGTCATTCACTGTATAGGAATTATGCTTAGCTTTTAATACAAAGCCCTTGACTTCGTCTTTTGGTACGAGGTAGATTTCCCAATGAGATTCGCCCTTCCCTGTTCGTTTCACATCGTGTAAGTTTGCAATCATCTCACAATCTAAATGAGATTCAATTTTTCCTTTCGCTTTTTCCAAAGCATCGTATCCCATTGTTTGAAGCATTTTCAAACTCGTAGACTGATCGTTGGGGTTGATGTTCGCTTTGGGGTGGTCAGTTAATTGTCTAACTGCTTGTGTCTTCGATGTTGGCGCTGTGCTATACGCTCCTCTTTTTTCATCTTCGATCTTTTGTTTTCTAGTGCCCTTGAAATCAAGTTTCCCGTGAGCTAAAACCAAAGCGACCCTTAGGCCTTCTTCTGTTTGCTCGATACTAGACGATCGATATGATAACTCTTGTGGGAGGTCTTTTTTCAAGTACCTATCTACAATCTTCAAGATAGCCTGTGGATCTTGACTAGCATTTTCACACAACAGTGTAGATAATTTATTCTTATATAATTTCATTTATCTCTCCTAGTATCTACCGTCTAAGACGGCCATGAGCTCTTCTTCGGACAAGCCATCTAAGGTTTCTCCATCTAGTGTGCAAAAGTATGTATTATCATTTCTAAGATATACATCTGTACCGGAATGTTGATCTCTTCCCAAATACTTAAGTTCAGCATCCCGGGATTCAACTTCTAAAGCAGCACCAAGTAAAGCATCAGATCTTTCAAGCTCTAGTTCTGCAGCTCTACCTTCTAAATCTTGTTCCCTACCCGGCATAGACGACCAAGCCTCTAAAATCACTTTGCAGATCGTTTTTCTTAATTGGCTCTTTGTTATTCTCATCTTACATTCCCTTCCATACTTTGGCAACGTCGATGACGGATTGGCCGCCAATGTACATTGCTGCGATCATTGCCCATGTATCGGGATCTAACCCGAACCACATCAAGCCCGTCGCTGTGATGAATACAAGGAGCTTTCTAGATACGATTTTCTCTTGTACGTGATCCAACATTCCTTTTGTGTCTTTGCAGTTTCCACCGCTTTCGTGATTTTCATGACATGACATATTAGTGCCCCTCTTCATTTTGTAAGTTAAACGAGTAGTACGAAAGATCTTTTTTCAGACCTAGAGCTTTGTACAACTGCTCTGTATTTTCATGTTGCTGAACAACTTGATTCGCAATGTCCGATTGTAGCATTGAAATCATTTTAATTTGTTTGACTAGCTCCAAGTGCTGAGTGACGATTAATTCCATCTGGTCTTCAGTCTTCTGGATCTTTTCCTCTGTCTGTACCATCCTCTTCGATAAGTCTATAAAGGTTTTCGACATCTCCTTCAAGAGTGATACGATCCCTTGGAAGAAGTTTGTTTTCGACGCACTCATTTAATAGCTCCTGCATGTAAGTGTTGTTTGGGTCGCATATTCGTTCGACACATTCGAGCAATACTTCTCGCATTCCCAGTCCATAGTCTGCCAGTCGTTTTTTGAACGATGCATGTTGAGCAAGTGTAGTCTTGATATGGATTGATTTACCGGTATAGTATTTAGTTCGTGCATCATTTTTACTCATCTAAGCTCCTGCAGCTTCTGAATTCCCACCCACTGCGATGGGAGTTTCTGGGCCACCTTCGAATCCTGTCGTAATGAACGACCATTTATCTTGAGATACAGAAGCTAACATATCGACAAATTCTTTTTCCGTGTCTGTGCCAAAGTTATTCAACACCATTTGTCTAGCAGCATTGAAAATTCCAGCTTCTATATCTTCGGTGTTGTGAACTGTATCCATATAATTTGCAAGCTCTGTGCAAAACATCTCCATATCAAATTCATCGGCGGCTGCACCTTCTGCTTCAGCTTCAGTTAATAATCTGATTGCTTCTGAAATTAACCATTTGTCCCTTCTGTTTCCATATCGGTAGAACGACTCATTTTTCTCATCGTCTTCTTTTTCCTCTGTTTCTTCTTTGGGTTCTTCATCAGGTGTTTCATCTTTTGCTGGAGTAGTTTCTTCTTCGGGGATAGCGTTGCCCGGATAAGTCTCTAGTTCTTGGGCTGCAACAGAAGCAGAAGTGAAAGATTGGTTGAACATGTTTGTTAATCGTTTTTCTAAATCCAAAAATCTTGGTGATCCGAATTTTTTTATGTCTTCTGCATCGAGCTCCTCGGGAGGCTCTCTGTTCGAACCTTCTTCCGATCCGCCATCTTCTGTGTCGGCAGCTTCTTCTTCGCCGAATGCATCATCGGCACCATCGTCAGCAAAAGGATCATCACCACCTCCATCATCTGCGAATGGATCATCTCCTCCTCCGGTATCGTCTCCGCCTTCTTCACCTTCAGTCAATAGATAGTCTGGAGTATTTCTGCGAAGGATTCCTGCCATTTCTAACAATCTTCTTTGTTCTGGTGTCATTTTATTCTCCTATCCTATCTTTGAGATCTTTTCGGCTTTCTGGAACCGTTCTTCGATTGCATTCCAGTCAAATTCTTTCATCATACCATATACGTATGTTTTTCGATCTGAAAGGTAGTCTCTATAATAACTATGTTCCCAACAATCTACAACTATGATAGGCGTAGATGCTATAGGAACATGTTGTGAATGTAAGTCAACAACAATATTAATGTACCGCTTAAGCATTTGGTTGTATACAGTCACTGCCCATCCGTTCCTAGCAGCAAGTGCGCATGCTACGAAGTCTTTTTGCCATGCATCAAAAGACCCGAAGTCTCTTTCCAATCTCATAAAAGCTAACGAGTCCATCGTAATGATTGATCTTTGATCAGATATATTTTCGAAAAATAACGCATGTAGATATGCAGCATTAATATTAAAAGCTTCATCAATTTTCAAGCTTCTAAATTCTGAATGGTTCGGATTAGACTCTTCTCGATCAGCTGTGTCTAATTTAGTGCTCACTTCATTCAAGGCTTTTACATATTTTTCTAAGAGTTTTTGATGTTCTTGTTTATTCTTATCAGACAAAAGATCTGTTGAAAGATTGTATTTCTTGGCTTGTGTCACGTAGCTTTCTTTGATTGGTTTTTTCAACCCTAATTCTTCTTGGATAATTTCTTTGAGAGTCTTGTCGTTCATTATTTCACCTCGTATTCTTTTTCAAATTCTTTCTTAGTTATCTTCAACAACGATCCTTTCGACATCTGTTTCATTGTATCCATCGGGTCTTGCGTAGAATCTGCAGCCAATTGCATATCTAATGTGTCATCATCTGAAACCTTAGATAAATCGACTTGGTCGACTTTTACTCTTTCCATATCTTCTTCTTCACCTTCCCTGAGTGGAGCTTCGCTTTCACCGGGTTTGAATCGAGGTGCTTCAGGATGTCTTAAGTATACGACTGCATTTTCCCCATCGCCTTCTACATGGTCAACAGTATATTCATAACCAGAGCCCTTATGTTTGACTTTCAATCCTTGAGAAAGAAGTTGATTTCCTTCCTTATCAAACATGTCTGCTTCAAAGATGTCTTTGACGTTCTCTCGGAACAGCTCGAGAATACGATTGTTGTATTCTTCTTTGATTAGCTGTACCATTTTCCTTTCGTTGCGTTTCATCATGTTCTCCATTGTACTTAATTATCCAGTAATTATACCCGCTAACTTTCCCCAACGTAGAAAAAGTTGCTTTGATTCGATTTTTAATTTTAGAGCCTTCTTTAACTCTTGCTCTTGGTCTGGATCCAAATCATCTGCAATGGCCGTAAACCATTGCTCAACTTTCTCCGAAGGTAAATCTGTAAGATTTCCGTCATCGTCGATTATCTTTTCGTCATGAAAGACTTCGATGGTTTCTTTTGCCCAGTCGTCTAGTATCTTATCTCCTTCGAAGTTTCTAAGAACTGTCGCTACATCGCCGTCCCCAATTTCCTGTTCAGATTCGTCTTCTCCAAAGAGTGCTGCCATTATCGAATTAACTTGGTCTTCCTTTTTGTTGAATAACGTCATGAGGCCTTCTTTCGTTTTTTCTTGGTCAGCACGTGACCAATCACCATCGTTCTTCATACCTGCTTGTTCAAGTGCAGCACCAATACCGGAGATCAATTTCCTATCTAGTTTACTAGAAACATCTTTCAATGCGTTCATCAACTTCTCTTGACCTTTTTCTGGCTGCATTCCTTGTTTGGTCTGGTAATCGACAGCTGCAAGTGCTTTGGCGGCTGCAGCTTCTGATGATGTGGAAAATTCAATAACTTTGACGATCAGCTTCTGAAGATCACTGAAAGTCATATTGAATATACCATTGTCATCTGTCAATGACTGACCTACGATCCAATCTGCGTGACTGTATATATGTTCGATGTCATCAGATTCTCCCAAGATAGAACCCAACAAGCCTTTCAATAAGCCGCCGGATTCTTTTGAAGATTTTTGCACTTCTTCCGGTGCCGATGTATTCTTGATGGTTTCTGTCGCAGCATCGAATGCAGCTTTTCCTGCTTCACCCACTTTGGCAATGCCCTGAGTAAATTTATCCCACGATTCATCTTCTTTCTCAGGCTCTGTATCAGCCGGCAACCAGATGTCTTTGAAAATTTCTTTAAGATCTTCTTCAGCTTTTTCTTCTTTTCCAGACATTGCTGAAAGAATGCCAAGCTCGTTATCGCCACACATATCTCTAATGCGAATCTCTGGATTCCCATTCTGGATTATTCCTCCGAATGAACTAGTAAACACAATTCCATTCTTTCCAACAGAAAATATTTCTGGAAACTTCTCTGCCCATTCAGCAATGGCCATAATCGTATTCTTCAAAGCATTTACGTAAGTTGGATACTCCAAAGCAGCGGCTGATATAGTATACTCAGGATTGACTTCGTTATCGCCGCCTCTTTGGGCTGCAGTTTGCATCTTGTAGTGGTCGGTGAAGGTGTATTCAGTACTTACATCATCTAAGTCTATATTGGCCACGAGATCATATTGGTATTCTAAATTTGCGACAAATGAGCTTATCTCTGGGAAAGACCTACATATATCTACGAAACCTTTCATATTTTGCTTGAGTTCTTCTGTAGCAGACGCAAACTCTTTTGTGGCTTCTAAAATAAGGTCTGCTTCGCACTTATCGACTCCTTCAAGGATACGATTCATACTATGCTGTATACGGCTGATTAACATAAGACAAACTCCAACTACAGATAATTATAACGAACTATAGTGAATTGTCTCAATTTTATGTTCACGAAGTAGTTCTATTCCTGATGTGCATCTGTATGCGTCTCTATAGACGACTCTATCGATGCCTCCATTAATTATGGCCTTTGCACATTGCTTGCACGGTGACAACGTGATATATAGTGTTTTCTTTTTAGGGTTATTGTAATCGAGTTTGATCAACGCATTGATCTCTGCGTGGATAAACCCGGACTGCCCGGGCTCGAGCGATTCTCGTACGTTTGAGCCGCCTTTATGATCGCCATTGTATCCTATCGCAAGTACTTGGCAATTATCCTGTGATACGATGCAACATCCTACCTTAAAGTTAGGATCAGGACTACGTCTAGCAATGTTAGAAGCGAAGTCCATCCATATCTCATCCCAATTTGGTCTCATTTATTTTCCAAAGAAGGGGTTCTGCCCTTCAGCATGATTCGTAGTATCGACAAGGTTAGTAATTTGTGGAAACTCATCGATCAAACAGGCTTTCACTTGCAAGTGTAGTGTCTGTGTCGATGCTGAGCAACCTTGACAACTTCCTCCCATTTTTACAAATAGCTCACCCGTACTCTTATCAAAAGACTCGATTGTGAGATGGCCATTGTGGTCTTCAAGGGCAGGATTAATATAGTCATTTACGAATTGTTGTATTTCTTCTAACATTAGTCTGCCCCATATTGGCCATCGGGAAGTATACTTTCTTCAGATTCTTCTTCTACTTCAAAAATAGAGTCCGGATGCTTCGATTTAGGTAGTACAAAACCAGCTGCTTTTCTGTGACCACCACCACCAAAAGACTTCGCAATCTCTGACACATCCATTGTATCGTGGAAGGCCCGAAGTGAACACTTATACATCAAGCTGTCATGATCGTAGTACCAAATCATTGCAAAATCACACTCTTTTGCGAGTGTTGCACCTATTTCACTCATCCAGTGAGATGAGTTTACGACCATTACGTCATGATCTTTATACTGTCTTTGTGTTGCTTTGTCACATACTTTTTTAATTACTGTCTTAGAATATGCGAGGATATATGATCCTCTTTTCACCGCATCATCAAATACGCTATCGTCTTCGAACTTTTCGTATTCATCAAAGTTCCACGGTACCATATCGAATGCTGCGGAGAACTCTTTCGAATAAGGCAGTTCCCATTGCCATAGGTCACGATCTTGAATATAGCCAATAAATTTTGGTGCTTCTTTGCCAGGGTGAAAGTATTCCCACGCTAACATCGCACCTGATTTGGTCATATCGAAGTGTGTATTTGAAATGTCGTGTAATTCGACCATGTTTGATTTGTGGTGATCAATAACCCACAGCTCCTCGGCCTGTTCGATCAGGGCCTTTGTTGTTTCGTTGTTATATGAAAAGTCAAGTATCACTACTTTCTTTCCTGTCACGTCAGGTGGTGGTGAACCATGTGAAGCAGCGTGGTACTCGGCACGATTGCCAAGAAGTTTCCAAGCTGAATACGCTGCACCGAACCCGTCGTTGCAATTCGCGTGATATATCACTACCTGTACTGAAGAAGGATCCATCATAATAAATCTCCGTGTAAGAACATTGTAATTATTGTACTCAGTATTATTCGATTTTACAATCTACGCCTCGCCAACGAAGTAATCGCTCAAGACCTTCATGTAATCCGACGGCTGGTTCCCATTCTAGCGAAACTAATGCCCTTGTGTTGTTGCCAACCGATTGTTTCACCTCACCATCTCTTGCATCCTCGTATTTCACAGCAAAACTAGCCCGTGACTTTTCTTGCAAAATACTCAAGATTTCGTTCAGAGTCGTTTCTCTTTCGCTGCAAATGTTATACGTATGAAACCTAGTAGTTGGAACACCAATCGCCTTCACGTTGGCTCTAGCGACATCATGCACCGAAATAAAATCTCTTGATTGTTCACCATCGCCATAGACGATCAATGGTTTTTTCATGAGGAGGTTATGAACCCAATTAGCTATGACGCCGGAGTAGGGAGAACCTGCTCTTTGTCTGGGTCCATACGCATTGAAATAACGAAGAACAACATAGTCTAGATTGTACAAGTCTCGGTATAATCTGAACCAATTTTCTGCAGACATTTTGGTTGCTCCGTACGGATTTGTCGGCACCATCTGTGCTTCTTCTTCGGTTTTGAAAGCTTGCCATTCTGCACCATACACTGCTGCACTAGACGAAAACACTAGTCGAGTTTGACCTTCGGCGCAAGCTTTTGCGATCTTCAAGGTTTTGAATAGATTCTGCTCCAAATAGTCGAGCGGTTCGTTAATAGAGCCGACTACACTACAAGACCCAGCCAGATGAAAAACACAAGAAAACCGAGCATGACGAATGAGCTCAAGTATGTTAGAATGGGCACAATCACCGCTAATACAAACCAACCGAGGATTACGACTGTCATGCTCAGCTTCATAAGCTCCCATAAGTTGGACGAGAAGCTCTCGGATGTGTTCGTCTGCATCGATTCTTCCTCTTCTTGGGTTCCAGCACGCATTCGATCCGTCGTCGATGATCCAGACTCTGTTGTTTTCATCTCTTAATAACTCCTCTGCAAGGTGGGACCCGATAAATCCGAGCCCACCTGTCACTAAATATTCGTTCATTTGACCCCCGTAGAACCAAAGCCTCCTGACCCTCTTGTTGTTTCTTCATCAAATAATTCGTCTACATCCACTACTGCGACGGCACAGTGTTTGACAGGAATGAGAAGAAATTGGACTAGTTTGTCGCCGGGTTCGATGGTGACGGGTTTGTTGGACGCATTGATAAGATGCAAGTGAATTTCGCCTTGGTAATCTGAATCGACGACACAAGCACCAACCATTAGGCCTTTCTTCATAGACACACCAGATTTGTTCATCGCGATCAATGCGTACCCTTCTGGAACATTTGCTTTAATACCTGACGGAATGAAGTATCTATCGCCCGGGTCGATAACACATAGGTTAGCAGGATAATCATCTGGTACGAAAAAATCGATGCCAGCTGATCCGGTTGTTCCTCGTATTGGTGTTTTCACATTTCGTATCTTACTTATTTTCATTGTTGGTCTCCATTGTTTTGACAGCAGCTGCTGCGTCTCGAAAGGCTTTAGAAAAGTGGCCTTGAGTTTTCTTTACAGATTCTGCATAGTTTGGTTGAGATTTGACATGTGCGAATAGAAACAGGTTGTTCGCTTCTTTTCTAAGGCTCATCGTGTCAGAGTAATTAGCTAATGCTTCAAGGCCTGCAAAATCTCTTTTTTCGTAAAGATCTTGGATCATTCGTTGTGCTTCCCATCCTGATTCACAATAGTCTGAAATTATCCGATAACTCAGCGATGTGTATGGTCCCGCGATTGCTTCGAATGTGACGTCTTCTTCTGGGTATGCTTGTTTGGTTTTCATTGTTGTTCTCCTAATTTTGCTAGTGCTTTGATCAAAGCTCTGGGGTCAGTAGCTGTTGTAGTATACGGGCTTTGCGCAATTGCTGGTGGTGCATCTTGTGTATCTTCGTCTTCAAACAATTCCGACGTTGTAGTTTCTGTAAGCAATTCTTTCTTGCTCTTCTCATTTTTGAATCTCGTGTCTGTCGGCGAATTATCGAGAGAAAATTCTCCATAGTTTTTCGTACTCGAAACATCGGCTGGTGAATCGGGCCCAGCATGGTCTGGTTTCGAATCATTTATATAGTTTTGCCACGCACCTATGTAGGCCACTGCATCAAGCAAGTTGTCTTCCTTAAAATTGTATGATTGTCTCGAGAATTTAAGGGCGACCATCGCAATGAACATATCGTGTGCGCTCCATTCCTTACCAGACATACCACTTGCGATGAGTGCAGCTCTTTCGAAACCTTCTCCCATTGGTCCATATTGCCTTTCCTTTTCTTCTGATCTTTGATTGATAATTTTGTTTGCTTGTTCTAATATATTAGACATAAATTAACTCCATAATTTCTTTAGTGTGTGATTTAATTTGTTCGAGGGAAATGTCACTATGCGATAATGCATGTGGCAATATAGCCTCTGTTGTAATTGTATCTTTAAGTTTGTAAGTTTTCAAATCTGGGTACTTTCCTGTGTGAGTTTTTCTATAATTGTCGTAGATTAAGTCCATCATTTTCCAATGGCGTTCATATACGTGATAAGATCCTGCGGTGTGATAATAGCTGCCCAATTCAACATTTGCACCAAGCGTGTTCAGATCATTTAGCATCAGTTGCTGAAACATACAAAATGTCCATACATCATTGCAAAACCCGAAGACTGCATCGTTGGAACGCATGTTCACACCAAGATGGAGCTTGTTATCTCGAATAAAGAAGTGAATATATTGTGTACACGTATAGTCCTTCTTATTCTTCCATTTATGGTATGGTTGATTGATTGCAATTGTCGCTCGCCTCGTATCTCTATCCCGAAGCAATTCTTCGGTGACCCATTCCCATTGTGGTCTATGTGCGCTATGCTGCAAATCGAATAGGTATTCACCGTAGTTTGATTCACACTCCCCTGAATGGTCTTGTATCTGGTTCCATACGTCAGCGAACTTGCCGATGTTCTTGACTTGCCTATCTCGACTGAGATACCAAAGCCATTCGGCAATTGCGTATGTGGGTTTGAATTTACGAATTGGCGGTGCAATCGTGAGTGCAGTGGGATCAGTAATGCAGATGTTGTGAAATAACATCTCTCTTTGGTTTGATCCACGAGATGATACGTTTGAGCCTTGCTCTTTAAGCTTAGCGAGTGATTCGCAAAAGGCAGAATTAAGATCTTTGAAAGTGTCCATTGTGTACTCCATAATGAAAAATGCTAGCAGGATAACCCACTAGCATTATACTCCGACCAAGGAATATTTACAAAATTCAGTTAAACTGTTTTCTGTTTGTGATTGTTTTGCATGAGGAATGATTGTTCGCTCATGTCGAGCTCACCACGAACATACTTCATTACTTCTTGTGCCATATCACATGCTGTATACGCTGGAACATTCTGTGCTAGCATGTTCAATGCAGCACCCGACTCGGATGGTGAGAACTCAAAATTGTGTGGCATGCCCATTAGATGCATCACCTCTCGAACATTTAAGTATCGCTCTTTAGTTGGATGCAGGGTGGATGTGATCGTTCGGCCAACCATTGCATTCACTTTCTTGTCAAAGAAGAACGGTCCTGGGACCATATAATTCTTGCCGGCATCAAGTTTTGCTTTTGCATTGAATAGCCTCTTATAGTCTTTTTCGTCAGTTCCGTATTTGTTTCCGATCCAATCCAAACATTCGTTCATCACGTCATGTTTTTCTAACCAACGCCAATATGAATGTTTCGGCTTTTTCGAATTTCCTTCGACTTTAATAAATTCTTCATGACTGAGCATAGTCTTCTGATGTACGAACCTTTTGATTAATGAGCTATTGGGATCTTTGTTCGATACGAATTCGTTTTGTCCCGAAGCATGTGGAGGTATCTGATTTAAGAAGTCTTCTAGTTCTGGCATCGGCCGGCTATACCAATTCATGATTGGTGCATATTCTGAATCCCAAAAGAAATAGAATGTCCTATCCCTATGTTGTGGTGCACCATGTTTCGACGTGCTCGTCTTGTATAGTGAAAAGGAGTATCCATGTTTGTTTCCAATCTCACGAAGGCCTTCTCGCACATCCTTTCCAGAGTTCGTAAACAGCGCAGGCGCATTCTCACCCCAGAACACACGAGGTTTCACATGACCTAACACATACTCGGCAGACTCGAACATCCACTTATTCTGCGCAGCTCTCGCATCTGAACCCGATTTGGCAGTGGACAACTGTGATAAACCTGCACACGGACATACCGAGTTTACGAAATCAAGTTGTTCAGGAAACGATTCCTTCGGGTCATTGCCTTCATCGATAAGGAATACGGGTATCTCTTTCCAGTGTCGATAGAAGAACGCCTCGTTCGCTGCAAAGGGTGTATAACTCATGTTATATAGGGGTTTCGTTCTGGTTGCTGCTTCACAACCAAAGGCGGATCCTCCAATAAGAGGAACCATCGTGGCCCATTTGGGCTCGTTAGTTTTAGACATAGTCTCTCCTGTTTCCAGTATTATACCACGATCATCCTAAGAAGATACGCATCTTTGTCCATTTAGTTGATTTTCCGTAATGATTGGAGGATACGATGCCGACACACACAGTGTATGGACTTACTTGGTCTTCACCATTCCAGCCCCAGCAATTCATCCATTCTTGTTTCCCATTCGCACCCATCACTTTTAGACGAAGGTATTGTGCACCCTTCTTAGTCTTCTTCTTGACGGCCTGTACGACAATCCACCAGTATGCATCGGCGGGGTTGTCATACTCATCGATGGCTTTGAAGTCTTTTTCACGGAAGACTTGAGCATACCTCGAAGGAATGACTGTATCGATGTTCACGCTTCCAAGATGGTTCATCTCATTTTGGATGATTCCTTTTCGATCGTACGGAAGGACTGTCCCAGCCGTTTCTACGATTGCTTCGTACATCATATTATACCCTTTTAGAGGATCTGATTTGAGGCGTTTCTTCCACTTCGACCAACTCGGTATGAGTGCGGCTTCCATGTGTGCGTAGTTATCGAATGTTTTACCAGTGCCAACCAAATCCATCGAATCGAAAGCCTTGATGCGAATCAACGCCTCCATCGCACGTTTATTGAACTTAGACACTTGCCAATTCTTCTCTTTGTCGAATAAGAGTGAGTCAACTGTGGTGAACACCTTACCTTTTTGTTTATTGCGCAGGCGTACGATTTCTTCAATGGCTGCATCTCCAATCCCTTTGCACGAGTTGAATGATGGCATAAACTTTCTTCCTTCGAGGATAGCCCATGCATCAGTGGCATAGTTGATGTCGATTGGTACGATTTCATAACCGAGCGCTTGTACTTCACTGAATGCTTTGTTGCGTTTATCAGTATTCTTAGACATAGACTCTAGATACGCACATAACCATTCTTCTTCGAAGTAAGTCATTAACCAAGCACAATAATACGAGTCCATCGCATAGGATACGGCATGTGACTTATTGAAAGAATATGCGGTGAATTTCATAATGTTCGAATACAAGTTCTCGGCCTGATCGATGCGAAGACCGCTTGCCTTGAAACCTGACATGATACGATCTTTAAGCGCTTTCGCTTTCTTCTTCGCATCACCCGAAGATTGTTGAGGCTTCATCATCTTACGAATCGAATTACACTCATCCAGAGGGATCTGGCCTACTCTATTCACGATAGCCATCGTCTGTTCTTGGAATACCAACATACCATAGGTTTCAGATAGGATTTCCTCGAGGATCGGATGATCGTAGGTAATGTCCTGAGGATTGTTCTTCATCTTCACGTATTTCCTATCGATACCCATTGCAAGAGGACCCGGGCGATAGATTGACGTCAAGGCCGCAATGTCAAGGATTGATTGAGGTTTTGCTCGCTGGAACAATCTTTGTGCGCCATTGTTAGTACATTGGAAGATGCCAGCCCAACGGCCTTCTTCGTAGACTTTATAGACCTGCTGGTCATTCCAATCGATCACATCGTTGCCCATGTTATGGTCGAACCAGTATTTGATTTGGCCGAAAGTCACGTCGGTGTAGCCTTTCTTTCTTTTGAGAATAAGTTCGATTGTACGTTCGATGATACGAAGTGTTTCTAAACCGAGGAGGTCGAACTTTACCCATCCAAAATGCTCTAGATGTTTGAACGACGCACCTTCAACCCAGGGAGTTTGTAATTCACCTTTCGCCATAATGAGAGGCATACGTTCACCGATGTTCTCAGATACAATTACGCCACCTGCGTGTCGACCTAGTGCTTTGTTCTGTTTGAATAGAACACCTATAGGTTCGGCAATCTCGGGATGTTCGGTGATTAGCTGATGGAACATAGGCGAATACTTAAGAGCCCATTCGAGCGTTGGCTGTACAGGACCATTTGTTTCGATGCCATCGGAACGAAGACCTTGCTTTACATCTCTTTCGAGAGGTGCGAGGTGTTTGTTCACATAACCAAAGTCAAGGCCATAGAACCTCGATATATCCTTCACCAACGATTTGAGTTGGAAGCGATTGTAGTTCGAGATAGGCACGATGTTATCTTTGCCAAACTTGTCACGCATCAGGTGGAGCAACTTATCTCTATCGCCAATGTCGGTATCTATATCGGGATAGTCGGAACGGTTAGGATCCATAAACCTCGAGAATAGAAGACCATACTTGAGAGGATCGACATTGGTGATGCCAAGGACGTAGTTGACGAGAGAGCCTGCACCCGAACCACGGCCGAGACCTACGAACATGTGTTTCTTAGCCAAGTCGATAATCGCTTTGGTCGTAAGGAAGTATTCGGCAAACTTCTTTTCGAAGATGATGCGTAATTCCATTTTGAGTTGCGCAACATATTCTTTCTTCGTATGAAGACCCATTTTGACGAGGCCTTTCTTAGCCGCTTCGATTAACGCTTCATTCGCACTCTTACCTTTTGGAATAGTGTACGATGGAAGTTTCATATCGGTGTTTGGATGTATCTCTTCGATTCTTTCGTAAGCAATCTCGTGTGTTCTTTCGATAGCGTCACAAACAAGGTCATCGTCGTACCAATCGTATGTTTGAGTGGTGTTGCGATATGAATCCCACACCTGCGACGCATTCTTTGGATACAGCTCACATTTGAGATCATCGATAGATTGCGGGAGTTGCGAAGGATCGAACTTGGTGTGGCCAAGCCAGCCAAGTTTCTTGTACAACTCTCGTTCTTTCCAGTGACCCGGGCGTGAATAGTGAGAGTCACATGTCACGATTAGTTTATCGTTGAGATCGTTGCGTTTGGCAAACTCGATAAGAGCACGATTCACAAGGTGTTGTGCATTGAGTTTATTGAATTGAAGTTCTAGGTACATTGCATCTGGACCTACGGCTGATACGAGGTCTCGATAACCGTTCCCTACGCTTTCCATCACAGATTCCATGACTTCTGTATTATCTAATAATTCCGGAACGAGTTCATCGAACGCTTTATCTTGGAAGTGACGAAACACTTCGTAGGATAACGGTCCACCAAGACATGCGCTTGAGAGGATCAGGTGGCCTCCTTCTGCAGCTTCACGTATCATCTTATAGTCTACACGAGGGAAGCGATAGAAACCTTCTTTATATCCACGAGAGACAAGATGAAACAATCTTTGCAAACCTGTCGAGGATGTCGGGAGGACAACAAGGTGATGGCGTCTTTTGATTGGATCATAAAACTTACCAGACTTTGTTTCCTCTTCGTTCTCAACGGTAAGACCTGCGTCATCGTCATCAACGGCTTCTCCGATGGAAGCGGAAAGAGGTGTGTCGAGATTCGTCAATAACGATTTGATTCGTTGGACTTCAATCTCGTTGCCTTTCTTCGTTGCTTTCGCAAGATCGTATTGTAGCTGCCAAGTTTGCAGGTCAGGATGTACGTACATCTCGCACCCTGGAATAAACTTGAAATTGGCTCCTTGCGCATTTAGCTTTTGTACGTGAAGGTACGCATGTGCGAAAGAGTTCATGTGACCGTGATTTGTGATGGCCAGTGCGTTCATACCGTTCTCTCTTACGAAGTCGATATGATCTTGAGGATAGTCCAAACCATCGAAGGTTGAAAAACCATCGTGTGCGTGAAGTCCTACGAATTTTGTGGGTGTTTTACTCATAATTTATTCTCCTTGGTCAATGAGTATTGTAATGTGTGTTATGTGCATTTACAAAATTATCTGTATATGTGTGGCATTGCCTTATCTCTTTCTTCTCTTGCAGTATGTTCCTCTTTCCAAAGGTCTAAACATGCTTGTAGCTGATTAAGAATTGACCGATTTTGATTTTTCCAATACCCAGTGTCTTTTCCTTGGTTTTCGAGTTCTGCAATGTGGCCTTGAAGCCATCTCCACTCATCCATCAGCCTTTCTCGGTTGGTGTGTTGCTTTTGGTGCTCACACTCATACTCGCTGTATTGACTTGGTGGATAATTGCTTTTTTGATGGCACCCCACTGGACAAGAATGTTCTCGTAGTTGACGATGTCTCTCAAAGTGTTCTTCGATGGATGGATTTTGGAACGGTGTGTATTTACTCATAATTTCTCCTGAGTTGTATGTTTGTTTAATTTATAAATCTACTCGTGTAGTTTGCATTTTCAACATTGATTTGGCTGTGCATAGGATGAGTGTCCCGTAGATGCACATGCATGCTACTGTACCGAGGCCGATGGCACCTGCTGTTTGTCTAATTCGTTTTCTAAAATTCTTCCGCATATATGTCTCCTTCAAAGATAAATTCTATGGGTGCGATAATTCGAGGACACGGTTTCTCCCCATGACGTGCGCACCATTCTGTTTTGGCTGTGTCGTATAATACCAAGGCTGCTTCGTTCACGTCGTATTTGTTTTTCTCAAGACGAAACTCTGTCGTCGAGATAACTTCGATTAAATCTTGGTCTGTGTATTGTTTTATGGCTTGTTCGAGAGGAACGGGTATGTAGTACTCACTCATCTAACCTCCTTTGGTGTATGCTCGAGAAACTGATTTGATACGGCCGACACGAATCTTAACGATGTCTTGGCCAACCCAGTCGTTCGGTCCAAGAAAGACTTCGACCCTATCAGCATAGTTGTGTGTGGGATGACCTTCAACATGAGAAATCACCAACCCGAGAATCACGTGAGGAGGATTGCTCACTCTTGGTATTGTTGCTTGTATCAATGTCCCTACGGGAAACTTCTGTTTCATCTTCCTCATGTCTTTTCTCCCCAAATAATTCACGTTCAAGACGCATCATCATAACTTTTAGATTCATGTATGTTCTACGATTTGATCGCAGGATTGATGGCTCGTCTTGTGGAATAATCCCTCCGAGGCCTTTACGGGCCATGTCGTTGTCCATCAGTGTTGACCCGATCTCGAAATGCATTCGATCGAGTAATTTTTCGTATTCTGTCATATTGACTCCTGATTATTATATACAATGTTCATGTATATAATTTAATACAGAATACGAGAGAATTGTACAATCATGCTCAATCTAGCTCTAAATTAACTAGTATTTGTATCAATTGCAATTTTGGTGGGACTTCTAAGCCTTTTGATACGAGGACTGCAGTCAAAATCTTCACTCTTAATTCTAGATTGTCCCAATTCGTCCCCCATCGCCAAGCTATCGATTTTTGAACATCTTCTACTTTGTTTGTTATGCCAGAATACTCTACATTCAGCATTTTAAGTTGTTCTGCAGACGTTATATCATCAACAAACTCTTCCAGCTGAACTCCAATGTGTAAAAGATGGTTCCATCGTTGTTCTTCGAATAATTTCCTAGCTTCTAGAAACCAAGTTTGCCTTCTTGCAATTTGTATCGCTGTCAACTCTTGAAAAGATAACCTATCCGGATGGCATTTCTTCGCAATAGCCTTCCAAAGTCGTTTTGCCCAGTCAGGTGAATCTAGACCTTCTGGGATAGTCGACATCTCAGGAATTTCTTTCTTCTGGTTGTCATCCGGCTGTTCATTTTGGCTTTCCTCTGGAGGAGTTTCATCAAAAGTTCCAGTAAATAAAGAAAGATCTGTAGAAGACTCCTCAGCAGGCGAGGTTGGTGAATCTTTTCTACAGATCTTTTGGATAACTTCTTCGATTTCGTGCGCATACTCTGTCTGGATCTCGACCATATCGTCTCTGACGCTGATAGATGATTCAATCATCTTTGAGATTTCTTGTAGTCTACGTCTTTGTCGTTTTGTAAGCGGCATTGGCTCTCCTATTCAAAGAGGCCAGATACCTCCTCTGATTTTTCGAATTCTTCTTGAGTAAAGTCTTCGCTGGTTTGGTGTGCCTCTAACTCTTCTAACAACTTTGCCACCCAATGTTCGAACTGGCTATTGTAATTAGGGGTGATCGACAGTGTTCCTTCTGCGTTTTCTTGGACTTCTATTTGTCTCAAGTTATCAACCACGTCAGTCCCAGTCAACAGGGCCAATTGTAAAGTTTTTGCTATTGTTGAAATGATTGTATCGTCAAATGTGAATGTTTTTTCGCTCATTTATTCCTCCGATTCGAATGTTGCAAGCAATGGATAACCATTCTCTCTAAAGAATTGTACCACACGATTACATTTTGTTTCAGCAATTTCTCTGGAAAGGCCAGCTTCTGCAATGCCTTTTCCTTTCTGGTGAACATGCATCATTATTTGGTAAGCACTTACAGCATCTTTTCGAAAAAACTGGATCAAAGAAAATATGACCAAATCCATCGGTGTGTAATCATCGTTGTGGTATACTACTTTATATTTCTTTGGTGGTTCGACTTTGTTTTTAGACTTTTCTTTATCTAAAAGATCTACGCCAGATCCGCCATCTTTATTCGTCTTTTTCTTTTCCGCCATTGCCCCTCCGAGGGTTGAGATTTGCTTTCAGTAATTTTAATGAACCTTCTAGTCTTACGATATAACCACAGATCACAAACACTTCATGAATCCACGATCTCATCGTTGGGTCATCGTGGCTATAAGGAGTTCCTCCAACAAGTTGCAGCAGATTTGTCTCTTGGTGTTTCAAAATTCTGAGAGTTTCTTCTACAGATACAATTTTCATT
>Ga0163179_10000371_pt1 | contig 32281 bp, 22 predicted proteins | sample AtlANTMetagenome_FD_109643 | JGI IMG/M metagenome (GOLD analysis project Ga0163179, IMG submission 109643) | Marine eukaryotic phytoplankton communities from the Atlantic Ocean - Atlantic ANT 2 Metagenome | ecosystem: Environmental > Aquatic > Marine > Oceanic | place: North Atlantic Ocean... | reverse complement strand
TTGCTACTTCGATGTCGTCTCTTCCTATCCTGGGTCTGCAGCAGGACCCAAGGGTGGGGTTGTTCGCCCATTAAAAGGGATCGTGAGATGGGTTTAGACCGTCGTGAGACAGGTTTGTTGCTTTGTGGCTGAAGCGCGTAAGATACCTGACGGGAAGGGGCTCTTAGTACGAGAGGAACGGAGTCTCGGTGCCACTAGTCTACCAGTTGTCTGCTAAGGCAATGCTGGGTAGCCACGCACCAATGGATAAGAGCTGAAAGCATCTAAGCTCGAAGTCAACCTGAAGACGAGGTATCTCAGAGCTCCGATAAAAGATCGGTTTGATAGACTGCGGGTGTAAGCACCAAGGTTCGCCGAGGTGTGTAGCCCAGCAGCACTAATCGCTCGAGCATCTTCTTTTTTTTCCGCACACACATTTAGTGTGGGCCTCTGTTCAATAAAAACGTCGATTCAAATTCTAGAGGAGTTGTACACGACCATAGCGGAGGTGTCTACCCGGTCCCATTCCGAACCCGGAAGTCAAGACCTCCTGCGTCACTGTTTGTACTGTGGTACGAGAGTCCACGGGAACGCGTGTCGTTGTGTCTCCTTCACTCCTCTTTCCGGATCTCGGCCGGTCTTCGGACCGGCCGTGATCCAACTTCTTTTTACCCCCGCATCTTTTTTGCAAGGCCGTTAGGCTACATAGATTCAATCGGTACCGCTAATAGACCTCGCCAACCGCGCAAGTTCAACGGAGTGTTCGCATGAGCCTGAAAGCGTCGGACATCCTTGGAACCAGCCAGGTTGGCGTACATCTAGCCATGGTTGGGCGCGTCTTGTTTGCGCCTATGCAACTTACAAAGAAAGATATCACAGGTCTTGAGGATGCGCTAGGCCTTGAGGTCGCGCAAATGTCTGTTGGTGGCAGTTCCTTGGTCGGTGCCCTGATTGCTGGGAATTCCAATGGTATCGCTGTTGCAGATATTGCGACTGAAGAAGAAATTGACCGTCTAACTTCATTCGGAGATGTTGTTGTTATGGAAAGCGGAGTGAATGCTGCTGGCAATCTTCTGATTGTCAACGAGAACGGCGCTGTCGCCAGCCCCATCCTTCCTGAAGAAGGAATTGAGGTGCTCTCTGAAACTCTGAAAGTTGATTGTGTGGCCATTGGGATTGCAGGAAATGACACGCCAGGGAGCGTTTCCGTTTGCAACAACCGCGGTGTACTCTTACATCCTGATGTCACAGAGATGGAAGTTGAAAACATTGAGTCGGTTCTGGATGTTCCAGCCATGGTTGGGACAGTCAACTTCGGTTCTCCGTACGTCGGTTCTGGGTGTATTGCCACTGACCAAGGAGCTTGGGCTGGGTCGCAAACCACAGGTCCAGAATTGAATCGAATTGAGGACGCTTTGGGCCTCATCTGAGCATTTTGGTGCCACCCAATGTTCAAAGACGGATTCGGCAGCGATTTGCACATGGGCGAGTTGTTATATTCAGGCAAAGTCAAGCAAGTATGGAGTACCGACGATCCAGATGTGATTGAGTTCCGATACACCAATCAAATTTCTGTTTTTGATCAAATCATTCCTTCGTTGATTCCGCGTAAAGGGGAGAGTCTTAATCGAACATCATGTCATTGGTTCAAGTTGGTCGAAGAAGCAGGTATTTGTGATACACACATCATTGAGATGAATGCTCCAGATCGTGTTCTCGCACGTCGATTCGAAGTCATTCGTGAACCAGGTGCTATTCCACGGGACATGGAGAACGTATTCGTCCCCCTAGAAGTCATTTGCAGACACTACCTTGCCGGTGGCGGTTGGCGCCGATACAAGCGTGGCGACGTGGGTTCCGAGGAATTTGGATTTGAACCAGGTGTTGAATTACATGAAGGGATTAAATTGCCAAAGCCATACCTTGAGGTCTCAACAAAGTTCGAGAAATTCGACCGTTTGCTTGACCGTAAGGAAGCGCTGGAAATTTCAAACCTGACAGATGCAGAATTCGATTCGATTTTGGCGATTGTCGTCAAGGTCGATGAAATCATCCATACTGAGGCGGCAAAGCGTGGCCTCATTCACGTTGATGGAAAGAAGGAATTTGCCTTGGGTCATGGTCGTGTACCAGTTCTAGTGGATTCTTTTGGGACGCTAGATGAGGATCGATGGTGGGCTGCTGCTGATTATGAGGACGGTGAAATTGTGTCTTTATCGAAAGAGTTTGTTCGTGAACATTACCTTGGAACCGGCCACCACGATGATTTGTATGCTGCCAGAGAGGCAGGTACTGAAGAGCCTCCCATCCCAGCTCTGCCACAAGATGTCATCGACCAGACCTCATCGCTATACGCGAGTATGTACGAGCGATTGACCGGTGAAGAATTCTGATTCAATGGCGTCGCATCAAGATTCCGAGATTTCGCTTTTCAGCGGACTTTAGGACAATCAGAAGATGCCGTACGATTTCACGAACTCCTCCATCGAGTGGCTCGTTTTGGTTCACTTTCCAAAGAGATTGTTCGAGATAGGTGCGTATTTCAGTCACATCATCTGATGATAACCAACCGTGTAAGATCATACCACCAAAGCCGATACTCAAATGGTCGTGGGTTAGTGATTCTGCCCGTAGTCCAGAATCTAGTTGCGCCAGAAGTTGGATACCTTCATCACCTGGTTCTTCAGGAATTAAATGAGCCCGTAAGTAGGCAATAGAGTTACCTTCATTCATAGGAAATCGACCCAGACGCTCGATAGAGATCCCCCTCTCAAGGGGTTCCGAAGGTGCTCCATCTGCTTCAGTTGCTCTTAATGCGACAAATACGATGGTGGCATCATCCCATGAAACATCTCCCCTACCTTGAGAAAAAATCGCACCTTGTTCACTCAATTTGGCTGCAATCATTGGGCACTCGGTATCAAGCTGGGCAAGCCTATCAATGCCTTTGTAGCAATCAGTGAGGATCTCAAGGAATTGAGAAACCTCAGTTCCTTGTAAGGGGTCAAAGGTGTAAAATGGGGTCACTGAAGAAATATCAATCTGTTCCAATCACTCGCCTCCAAGTCGATCTCGACGTTCACGTAACCTCTCGAGTCTTGCTTCGAAATCGTCCAATGAAATCGGTTTTTCCTCGACTTCTTCGGCAACCTCTTCCTCCTCAACATCGTCCTCAAATTCGATCAAATCGTCTACAGTTTCCACTTCTTCGTCATCGAATTGAATGTCGTCATCCATATCATCTACTGGTGCGGTTCTTTGGGTCAGCGTCTGCTTCTTTCGCTTTCGGACTCGCTGTCTTCGCTCTACTTTGCGAGGGCCCAAATCTGGTCGAATGAGACCGAATAAGCCCATGGTTCCGAAGACGATTACAAGGCTACCGAGTAGGAGGGCGTAGTCTCGTTCTTCTTCTGGTTCAGCAGTACCTCCGGGCAATACAATCAGATTAACATCATCTGTTTCATCTGAATCTTGATCCCAAGGTGCATCACATGTCAATTCAAGGTTGACAGTTGTGCCAGCGGGTAGGTCTGGACGGTCAACGGCAATTTGCGGTGCTAAATCTCCGACCACATCTACAAGATGCTTGGCTTCCCAACCACTAGCGCTCAGTTGCAAATAACAATTCGAGTTGGCGAGTTTTGAGTGGTTTTGCCTAGACGTTGAAATTACAATTTGTTGCTGACCCGCCTCTTCACGGACCTCAACCCCAGTGATACCCAAATTCCATTCTGAATCTCGAATCATGACAACGCGAGTTGCTTGGGCTATTAAGGCCCCATTCCCGTCAACAAGAATCACTTCGAGTGTATGTTCGCCGGGATTAGGTTGCCATGTACTCGCGCTTAGGTTGATGCTACTCAGGGTTGTATTGGCCACGACATTTCCTGCTAGGTGATCGATCACAACTCCACTTTCATCACGCAAAATGGCCGTCCAATCAATTTCACTCGTTCCATTTTGGATTGAACATGAAGCGATTGGATTGGAATCTAGCGGGTTTAGTACACAGGTCCCAGTTCGTGTAGGTGGGTCGCGTACACGGGCCCAATAGTCTAGAGAAACACCGTCTACATCTAGAGTGTCGTCAGTATCTACGGGCGGTACACTCCATAACCAACTTCCATCATTTGTTTCCTGTAATGGGTTGCCATCCTCTTGTACAGAATTCACTTCAAAACCAGGGTCAAATATTAGCTCTAGAACATCACCTGATGTTCCAAACAAAACGGGACTGGTCGACCATGAACGATCACTTTGCGTCAGTGTCAAGGTTACTTCTTTTTGCGTGTCAAACTCGTCACTTGTTCGTAGCGTGACACTGTTTCCAAATCCTGTGCCCTCCGTAGGTGGGGTGGCAGACAATGGTACGCCCACACTTTCTCCAATGCCCAAACTCACTTGCGTAGCTCCACTCAGAGTCCAACCATCGGGTAATCCAAGAACTTCTACATTGATTGTCGTCGGAGCATTGCCTAAATTCGAAAGCATTGCCAGAGGCAAACCTCCAACCGATGAAATGAGCCAGGCTTCATCGTGAACCAATGCATAATCGTGCCATGCAGCAACACGAAGTGGAAGCGTGGTTTGCCCCATACCCGATCCATCTGCGTTACGTGCCCTGAGGGTCAATTCAACCGTATACCCCGAAATCGCACCTTCTGGTGGAATAATCTCGCAATTGAATTGTGTACTCTCTCCTGGATTCAGCATTGGTAAATCTTCACTAATATTCAGGGTCCAACCCCCAACATCAACCCAACCATTGATGAATGGTACGGCAGGTGAATTCCCTCGTTGCTCAACAACCAAGGATACATTCGCACCGTTTCGGTCGATATCCAAATTGGCTCCACCAGCCAAAATCCACCACCCTGGGAGGTGGTTGACTCGGACATGAATAACAAATGCTGGAATGTTTGTGTCATCACTGATTCCAGCAAATGAAATCGTGGCTTCAGTATCCTTCCATGCAGTTGCAGATACATTCACACCAATTTGCAGAATTTCTGACGAATTGACTGCAATGGAATCACTGGAATCCCCCCATGATGACCAGCCTGTACCATCATCCGAACCAGCACCTTGGACAATAAATTCAGGATTGATTACAATCTGGTCCACCAGATTGCCAATGTTGCTTACATTCAACTCGAGTTGTAGTTGTGTATTCGGATCTGCATTGATTGTTCCACCATTTTGAACTTCGATACCATTTGCAATCAGGGTCATTTCCCATCGGTGATCTTGACGGGCTTCAATCAGCATGTCTGTGGTTGAAATTACTCCAATGTCGCCTTGAGAGGCCATATGGAATTGCAAATGTAGTGTCACTGCCGCTGTCATTTCAGTCGGTAGGGTCAGAGATACTGGCACGCTTCGCAATTCACCTGCGCCAAGTGCATACTGCGTTGATGGGAATTGGATATTCAGGCCAGGGTCTTGAGAGAAATTTGTATTTTGCACAATCGACCATGAAATATCGTAAGCATCTGGGCCATTGCCCGGGTTTGACAACCGGAGCATCAGTGTTTCTTGAACACCAACATCCATCTTGTGTGGTTGGGTGACTGGTGAAGTGACCTCTATTTCACCACGGTGAATTTGCAATACTTGTAGTGAAAGGGACAATGATGCACCAGCGTTTGTGCCTTCCTCAGATATCCATGTATGTAGCATGGGTGGAGTTGCATAAGGCATGTCCACTACCAAAGTTCCAGTCACTCTACCTCCTGCGTTACCATTTGCACGCAAAGTAGTGCCATCGATTGTCAATGCACCTGTAGCCTCCCAATTCCATCCTGCCATCACCATTCCTGCACTGGCCATGTCCCATTCCATTTCATCGATGCCAGATGGGAACTGGACTTCAATATTCCAGGTTCGATCATCTGCAGGGACTGAGCGAATATGTGGGGGGATAATCTGGACCAAATTGGCAGTGAACGTGAGTTCAATCGCCCGACATTCTTCGTTTGAACCCGCACCGATACACATGGTCAATTGCGTTGATACATTTTCTCCAAGAGACGCGGTAATCGGCACATCTAGGCGAGCCGTCAGCTCACGAATTTCACTTGGAGCAAGCGTCAATGGGATGACTTCCTGACCAGTTGAGTCGTGTAAGGTGATGTCATTTCCCCAAGCCGTTGAATTCCATTGTAGGGACACGGTTTCGGGGGCATTTCCAAGATTTTCAACCAGTATCCATGCTGCGGCTGATTCTCCAGGGATGCCGACACCATTTGAGATTGCAGTGCCATCAGCGCCACGTAGTGAAAGCCCTCTCGTCCGCTCGGCTTCGATGGCCAATATCGCCGTCTGGGTGACATTCTGGTCCGTATCTAATGTCATGGTGACGGTCACAAATCCACTGTCTGTTCCTAGTGCCTCCTGAGGTGCCGTGACTCGCAGAGTAGGACTCCATGTATTTCCAACTCCAATTTGGACTCCGGATGATGCACTTGGATCTAAGTCGGTGAGTGTCCAATTCGTGGGTAATCCAGATGTGTCAATGGTCATGCTCCAGGTCCCTGCAAGTCGACCTGTAGATGTGATTAATGGTACGATATCTTGTTGCCCACCTGGTAGGACTCGTACCGGATCGGGGGGGACGCCAATGCTGACATTGTAGGGGGCGATGATATTCAGGACGGTACTGGTAACATCGTTGTCCGTACGAGTTTGGGTGACATTTTCGTGTTCATCCAAGTGCAATACGAAGGTGTGCTCGCCCAAGCCTCCATCCCATCCAAATGAGAATGAGGCAAAGTTCCCATCACCTGTAGGTGCCACGGGTTCTAGAACACCTTCGCGATGCGTATACTTGAGTTCACCATCAACGTAGATTCTGGCAAATGTGTCTGTATCAGTAGAATCTGTACCTGCATTCTCAAAATAAGCGGTGACAGTAACATTCTCTCCAGGGTCTGGAGTACTCGGGTTGAATGTGATGGCCAATCCATCTTCAAATGGGCGGATGTCGGCACCGGCTTGAGAAATCAGCATATCGCCGACCAACAAGTCGAGTGCTCCATCGTTATCGAAATCAGCCAGTGAGTGGCTGGCCCAAGTGCGATGAGGTAATTCGATTCCAGACACCCACTCGGCATTGATCGAAGAACGAGAACCAGTTTCACCGTCGTGAGCATACATTGTTCTCCCAAAGGTCACAATAATTTCGTCCATACCTGTGCCATCAATATTCATCGCCGTGGGGGCAGAGACGGCAATCTCATCATTCGGGTTTCCAGAGGTTCCTTCGATGATTTGATTCCAATCGAGGAATGTGTTTTGATTTCCCTCATTATAATCGTGGCAGCCGACCATTCCGTGCCAAGAGAATCCATCTCTATACCAGGTATTCCAGCAAATCCTGTCAGTGATGCCATTGTTATCTGTATCAAGTAGGACGGGTGGTGCGTCGGCATACCCATTCGATGATGTGAAAGAAAATATCTCAGATGCATCTATCACATCAAGGCCAACGAATTCAGCTCCATCACTTGTTCCTGCACCATCCATGTCGGATGGAATGGTGATGACCATTTCTGGCGCAGGGTCGGAATCAAGTTGAGTGATAATCGGCCCGGGGAGTCTGACGTGAGGTGAAGCAGTATCTCCATCAAGATTGTTCAACGTGTCATCGTATTGCACCTGTCCATTGGCTGCATTGAGTCTCCAAATCCACATGTTGCCGTTGTTTTCATCAATTGTCGTCAATAAAATTGCAGATGATACTTCGTCAATTTGAACCCAGGCTGGATCTGAAGGGTGTGTACCCTTGTCCATGGTCACTTCCCAAATCGTACTCGGAGTTCCTGTTGTGGGGAGGGGGAGTGCAACTACATTTGGTTCATCATTGATGTCGTCCATCATGGCCAAGACTAACTCTGGGCTTCCATCAAGAAATAGATCTGCAAGCAAGGGTTGGGCTACAGGTCGATGGCAAGTTTGGCATGTGCGATCTGCTGCCATCTCAAATGTAGCGTGGCTCCATCTCCACAAACGTTCCGTTTCGTGGCTACCACCTGGCTTCCAACCAGTGACGTCACACTCGATATTCGGTGACCATAACTCGACAGTAGCTTGACCATTTGCATCATACACGACGATGATTTCAAGGGAGCCATCATCATCGGCATCAAAGATGATTGGAGTGGATTTTACTTCCAAATCAATGGCGCCGATATCAACTTGCCACATCGTTTGGCTAGTATCACCATCGACGATCCTCATGATAGCATGAGGGTTACCACCAATGGTTTGTTGATGGATAAAAACTGGCGACAGGCTATCTCTAGCACAAGAATCGAGAACGAGCCCCCCTGTGTCAATATTCGCTGAGAAGTTACCTGCGGAGACGCCCAGTGTTTCGACACCAACATCTTCAGTCGGATAGTGAATCCAATTGACGACAGGGTCGGTGATACTCAGTAGTTCATCGGGGCCGGGTACTGAAGGTGAGTGAGCTGGAACTATGGCTTCATGTCCCGGGGTTCGGGCAAACTGTGGCCAGTGAACTCCACCATCTGTCCACACTTCGACATCTCGTCCAGTACTAGGCATTGGAGATGAATCATCACCAATTGCAAAAGGGACCAAACTCTGACCAATGAGGAGAATGACCAATCCCAGCATTGGGATTTGATTGCGTAGGAATCCATAGCCCCCACTCGCCATGGGTAACATTGGTCACAGAACACCTCTTGAACGTTCGTATGCTGGGGGCATTCATGGGTTACATAGTAACCCAGAACGCGATTTTCCGAATCCACTATTTTGCGAAGCGTTCATAGAGGGGTCTTCGGTCGCCGAAACGTCTTGGACGACCTCTTCTCTGGAGGCGGAAGCCGGTGAGGGACGGGAGGCTTACGGGTCTTCCGTCCTTGGCATCCTCCTTTGGTAAGAGTAAATCCTGGGGAGGCAAAACAAATGTACAGTCTTGAGATGATTGAAGATACCATCCGAATTCCAGCAGAGTACATCGAAAAGGGCAAGTCGCTTTCAGAGCATGTTGACCGCTTGGCTCATGATGCATTCGAAGGAAAATTCGACGATGATGGAAATTACATCCTGCTAACATTCGATCATGAGTTGCAGGGTCGTGGCCGCATCATCCACGGCGATGGTGCAATTTATCAAAAAGTCAGGTTCAAGGCACTATTGTTCACGATGGATGGTAACGAAATTGTGGATGGTGCTGTCAGCGAAGTTCACGAATTCGGTGCATTCGTCCGAATTGGGCCGATGGAAGCTCTTCTTCACAAGAGTCAGATATTGGATGAACAAATCGACATCAACGTTGGCTTGCGACGAATCGAAGGTCGTCAATCTGGCAAATATTTGGCTGAAGGTACAGCAGTTCGTGCACGCATCGTGTCGATGTCGCTTAACCCCCACGATCCACGTTCCAGTAAGATCGGTTTGACCTGTAAGCAAACTGCGCTTGGAGCACACGATTGGCTTAATGAGGAGGACTAATCAATGCCTGTCAAATCACTGGCGTGCACTGAGTGTCACATGATTATTGAAGTCCAAGTCGGCAATCTCGGTTGGTGGCTCAAGTCCAACAACGAGCTCAAAGCAAAAAACAAGAAAGCCCTTGCAATTTTGGCATTTGCGACCGCCAATGGTCGCGATCCTGATGAAAAGGAGCGTAAGGCTTGGGAGAAGGAAAACAAGGATGATATCGAGCGGGTCAAGGCATCAGAACCAAGATGCTCTCGCTGTCCTGATGCCCAACTTAGCGCTGATTGGCAGGGCTTGACAATTCTGCTCGAACCCAATCGCAGCCAAGTGGCTCAGACATTGGGTATCGATACACCAGGAAATTACGCTCTAAAGGTAAGACACCAGTAAACAGGAAGGGAAGGAAATGGAAGTTATTGATCGAAAAGAAAACTCAATCCTAAATCGCGTTGAAATTTCATGGCAGTGGCGGCATGTTGGTGCTCCAACGCCAACTCGTGGCGCAATTATCGCAGCGGTGGTAAAACTCGAACCGGGCGCTACCAAGGACCTTGTCTTGGTTAAATCAGTAAACACGCGTTTTGGTCAGCCATTGACCACGGGTAGCGCGTTTATCTACGGTAATCGCGAAGATATGGAGAAAGAACCGAAGTACATCCTTGAGCGACACGCACAACTCTCTGAATCTGCAGAAGAGGATACACCTGCTGCAGAAGAAGCGCCAGCCGCAGCGTCTGAAGAAGATGCTGAAATCGCTGGAGGTGAAGAGTGATGGCAGGTTCTGGTGAAAATTGGAAGAAAGCGAAACCATCGAAGTACGCTATCGAAGACGGTAAGCTTGTTCGAAATGGTGAGGTTTGTCTTCAGCCTGGGTGTGGCCCAGGTGTATTCATGGCAGTACACAAAGATCGAAAGCACTGTGGCCGCTGTGGATATTCAGAGAAGAACGAGTGATTACTCAAAATCAACAGTTCTGCCTACGGGGACATCCAGTTGCTTGAGCCATCGCTTGATGACTCTACGTTGCCAACCCTTGAACGATTTCCTATCTAGGTGGGCCATTACCATCCCATCTGGGAATGCCGCACGTGTACTCTCTACACAAACTCGAATGGAATGTTTCCACGCTCCCTCAGGAAGTTCACCTTCGTCAGGGTCCCATTCTTCGTGTTCAGGCTTGCACATTTCCAACGCATAACCGGCCAATTGGTGGCCAGCCCAACAGTTTGTTTTACGCAGGACATCTGTATGTCTTGGGGCATAATGCCCACCTCCAATCCCCACCATGACCTTCGAATTTTTTCGTTCTCGAACCGATAGTAAGTTCCAGTTTCCTATGCCGGCTCCACCATCCAATCCCAATCCCTTTTCCATTACGTCAGCCCAAGCTTCCGCAGCATCAGTACGACTCCAATGAGACTCGGAAGAACCAATTTCGATGAACATGGTTGGTGCGGTTAAACAAGGTCCATGATGCGTGGTTTCAATGGTCAATTCAAACTCAGGTACCAATTCATGGTGGTGCGCTGCATCACACATCAACCGATACCATGCAGCAAATCTAGTGTTGGGTAAAACCACTTCTCCTTTGATTCCACCGAACTCAGCAGTTTCTCCAATGGGAGATTCACCGGGTACACCAATCACATGTAGTGTGAGACTGGGCCTGCCGCTCGCAGCATAATGCCTCGAGAGGAAAATCACCTCATCTACGACTTGACCTGAGGATTGTGAAAACCTGTTGTCTAGGTGATCTTCCATCAAAACGCGATTTCCAAACCACCACAGGTAGACTTCGGCGTTATCATGTACCCATACATCCCCATTCTCAACCGGTTCGCAAGAAGACCAACCTCCCCTAGCGAGCAGTGCATCTCCTTGAATGGTCGATGCAATATCGGGTTCTGAAACGATGAGCAATGTTACCATTGAGACCGGCAGGAGGTCATTTGTATTCAGCATTCTCTGCCCATTCATTCTTGAATCACGGCCCCTGCCACGAGACGATGTCGATACCCAATACGCCGACTCCGCCTCGACATCTCTTGATCAATCAAGAGCGCGCCGTCCACATTGATACAGAGGGGGGAATGTGTTTTCTACACCCTCAACGGCTTAATTCACTTGATCCTATCCGGCATCCATTCCCAGGGGATGTGACCAACACAGCTCTTGTTGGAGAGATGTTTTTGGCTGCAACTTGGGTCGAACGTGATTTATCTCTTGCACGTTTGGCTCTCATCGATTTGCGAGAGCCTATACAATCTGGTATCGAAATGTCAGATTTGCGTGTAGCCTCTGATGGAGGTACCTCGAATCATCACCATGTAGCAGGCGCGGTTTGGTCTCACATCTTAGATGCTGAACCACTGGCCATTTGCGAACATCATGGAGATATTGTATTCTGTACACACCACCGTGGTATCTATCGAATTGGTGTAGATTCTGAAGAAGTTTGGAGGCGTAAGTCCCTTGCTTGGGATTTGCTAAGCAATTTACCGGACGGTGACGTTCTGGTTGTATTGACGACGGTGGGTAATTCAATTTGGGCCTTTTCACTTGGTGGTGGGTGGGCAGAAATTGAAGGCGATAGCGGCCATGTCATTCGGAAAGGCATTCATCAATTCAAGTCGAGTATTCATGGAGTTTGGTTTGGTGGAGATGGGAACTGGATGTTCGGGTTAAGTGAAAATCGGATTGCATGGTGGAATTCGGAGGATGAAGACATTTCTGTTGTCAATGTCAATGGCCCGATTCAAGATGCATACATGTCCGATGGATCTTGGATGATTACAGGATGGAGGCAAGATTTACGCTGGTCTAAATCGCAATTCCATTCGCAACCAGATTCAGGGGTTAGAGCCGAAATTGGCTTTAAAATCGTGGACAGGGGCGATGAAGGTTTCTGGGTTTTAGACAACCTAGGCCAATGGTCAACCTTTGCAATTGAAGGGGAGAACTCCTAAGAAATTGTCAAGGTGCTCCCACACTGCGACATAACGCCGGAGAGGTACAGATGGGTGTATTTGGCAGGTTCATGGTCGGCCTTACCAAGTGTATGCCTCGATTCATGGTCGCCGCAGTGGCACGAAGATATGTTGCAGGAAAGGACATATCTAGTGCGGTAAAAGTCATGCAAAAACTTAGTTCGGAAGGGGCCTGCTTCACCATTGACGTACTTGGAGAAGAGATTTCGTCTCTGGATGAAGCGCAATTTTTCATCGATGAATACGATCGGGTTTTGGACGCGATTGTAGAGCATAATTTAGATGCAAATCTAAGTATCAAACCGACTGCATTTGGTCTTCTGATTGACGAAAAGGCGGCCTATCGAAACATTGAGCGTCTTCTGAAAAACGCTGCAGATCATGACATTTTTGTTCGTCTAGACATGGAAGATCATCGAGTAACACAATCTACGATTGACATTGTCCTTTCAATGCATGGTAAAGGGCTAACCAATGTGGGTACCGTGCTTCAGTCTCGCCTACTTCGAACCACCGACGATATCGAATCGATTTGCAATCAACTTGGTGGGGGGGCTGATTTCCGAATTTGCAAGGGCGTTTACCTTGAGCCAGATGAAATTGCACTTACTGGCCATCAGGAAATCGTCGAAGCCCTAAATTCACACATTAGTCAAATGTTGGATTCAGGTGCTTATGTGGGAATAGCATCACATGATTTACCTGTAATCGAGCATTCCATCGCGGCTCTGACAGAGAGAAATATGGGGTCCAAAGTTGACGACCCTCGTGACAATGGACCTCCAACTAGAATTGGTAAAGGCCCTGGGTATGAATTCCAAATGCTCCTAGGCGTACGCGGCAATGTCCGAAGGAAGCTTGCAAAAGAAGGCCATCGTACTCGAATTTACATCCCATATGGGCATCGGTGGTATGAATACAGCATGCGTCGACTTGATGAAAATCCTGACGTTGCAATGCACATTGTGAAATCGATGTTCATGCCATGGACAAACCGTCGCTAATTCAAGTTGGATAGACATTGTGCGATGGCACCCATCGCTACAGCAGTTTCCAAACTTGCCCCAATCCCTGTCAACTCAAATTGGTCATCACAGGCCTCCAATACACTTCCAGGTAACCCATTCCGCCCAAGTCCAATCATGACACACAAACTCCCTTCAAACGAAGTCAAGTCCACAGACTCACCTCTTGGCTGGTGGGTTGTCACAATGGGGTGCCCCAGATGTCCACTTAGGGCATCCTCAGATGATGAGAGTACGACACGTTCAGCCTCCAGTAACTGTGCTAGGTGATTCACGCCGGCTGTTCCAGATTCCTTGACTGCACGGGCACATAGTTCTTCCAAATCTTTGGTGGGCCAGTCGATGAGTGCAACATCTAAGCCAAATCCCCAAGCGATTCCAGCAGCCCTTGCCAATGCGCGAAGATGTGGTGTCCCGATACTCCCTTCGTAGGTGCCGACCAATGCCAATGTATGTCCTCTTCGAGGTGCATCTGCATTGACAACTTTGGTTGAAATGGTGGATGGGGCGCGAACTGGTTTAATCTCAGCCGCACGCTCATGTAATCCAAGCCTTTCAAATCCCTTTGCAATATTTTTCGCAATATTTCCATGGATGTGTCCTTCGATTGAGTTTAGGTTTTCAGAGGCCTCATCCAACAATGTTTGTGCCAGTTCTGCATCCCCTGCGCGATCGGCTCGTCCCGCCAACGTCACTGCAAACCGAATGGCGCGTTCGTCTGAGCCGTGAAGCGCTTCTACAAGCAATTTGACATCATTCAAAGACCGTGCGTTGCTGCACATTGTTCGGACAGTTTCAAACTCCGCATCTTTGAGATGTGGGAGTGCCATTTCCAATGCACTGGGTTGAATCTCAAACTTTTCCTGAGTGCTGATTCGATGTAGGCTATCCAGTAATCTGACAGACAAATCTGGGGCTCCCTCAGTCAATAATGGCATGATTTGGTTGATCATTTTGTGATTCTTTGTTTGGACCATTGCCTTAATCACCGGCCTGGCAGCTTTTGCTTCAAGACCTTGATTTTCAATTGCCAACAACATCAATTCGGGGATGTGGCGCTCCGAAACTCTACTGGAAATTGATTTCAGCGCATCGACTCTGTCCTTGCCGGTCGGCAAACCTCCAGTCAAGGAAATTAGACTCTCAATCATGGATTTTCTTGCAGCACCTTTCGGCCACTTCGAAGAAGATTTAGCGACAATGCCGATGCTCTCGGCCAAACGCCATGACCGCTCCTCTTCCAACATAGAGTCGATAATTATCGGGACCCACTCTCTGCGGTCCTCATCCTCCATTTCTGACAATCGACAAAGTCCGCAAAGCGCCTCAGCTCGATACACCCCATCTCTGAGTTCTTGCGCCGCATCAAGCAAATGTCGTGAAAGTCCATTCTCTTTGGCGCTACGCAAGATGCGTCGGCAAGCACTCGGGTCATGGCGCTCATTCATGTCTTCCACTCCGCCATTTCTGTTGGTGTTCTTCTCTACCAGGGAAATTTTGACCCTTCCAATTACCTCGGTCTTCAATTCGCTTTTCAGCAATTTCCTCCGGTGACGGTGGCCGGTGTAGGAAGATTCTGCGAATATTCTTCGCTACCATCTTTCCAGATAGGGTTCTTCCAGTACCTGAGTGAAGTGCCCGAATCCTCCATGTCTCGCCTCGATGTTTGACAATGGTTCCACAAGAGAATACCTTGTCGGGTTCCACTTCAATCATGTCGGAAAATGATACATCTGCATCACTGAATGTACGCTTAATACGAGCAAGGTCGATGCGAGTTGCCCATACGCGTTTGACATCTCGTGCATCCGCAGTCCTACGTTTCTCATCACCTTCAATCTCAAGTTTTGTGATGATCCATGTCCCCTCATTCGCCTCAAATTCATCATTCAGTGCAAAAATTTCGTCGTCATCGACTTCCATTTCAAATGGCATTGAATCAGCCCCATCAGAAAGTGTGAAACGTACAGTAACAGGTTTGGAATCACGGAAGATTACTTTGTGTACGTGCCCGCACCCTTCGCAACGGAGCAGGTAGTCGATACCACTGCCATTTTTCAGCACTTTTTCCTTTAGGATTTCATGCCCATGTCGTGCGTTACAACTGGGACAACGTGTGACGTTGTTCAACTCCTCGTCGACATCGTCCATGGTTCCCCTCAGTTGAATCGGTCCACAGGGGGTATTTCAGACATCCCGTCGCGACTAGATTTGAAAACCGATTGCGCGCCCGGTGGCATATGGGCCTGAGTATCGAAGACGCGCTTGCCGCTTTGATGGCAAAAGATCCTGACATGCCTCGAGAAGAACCTGATGTTGCAGCCGCAATTGGTGCGCAATTGGAGCATATGGAACTCACTTCGATGCCGACCGGATTACGACGAAGAATTCGAGATATTGTCGCTCGAGTTCAACCAAAGCGTGTATGTGAAGTGGGTTCAGGTATTGGCCATCTTGGTTCATGGTTGTTTGATTATTGGTCTGAGAATCCGGCTCCTGAGCACTTTGATATGATCGAGGCAGGTGGGAAATTTGGTGTAATCCTCACGCGCTTATTGCGTCGTTATGATGCTGAAGATTGGGCGCATGTCAGGGTCGGGGAGTTTGAGTCACTCTGCGCCGAATTGGACAGTTGGAAGGCCGCGAATGCAACTTTGGGCGAGTTGGCAGCATCTTCTGCTCCTCCATTGCGTGCTCCTTACGAAATCGTCATTGTCGATGTAGGAGATATTGGGAAAGTCGACACGATCCGTCTTGCGTTGGATCTCTTGGTACCAGGTGGCTTAATCCTGACCGCTGAACCTGAAGTTCCTGTTGATGATGTAGGTGAGATTCCTGAAACGGGTCCTACGAATACCGAACAGGAACGAGTTGTGGCCTTCAACCAATGGGTCCAATTCATCAATGAGATTGGTTCGACACATCCGGTTGGCTTCGTTCCTTTGTTTGGGGGGACACTGGTTGGGATTATTCAATCTTAAGCGGTAGCCAATGCGATTAATGCATCAACTTGCAATCGGCCATACCCATAGTAATCATCATGCCCAGTTTGTCCATCTCGTGGTAAGACACTGTCTTCAATCCATTGCTTGACATTCTCAACTGTTTGGCGATTACTACCCGAGCCATTGTGCGATAAATCAGGTCGTTCCTCAAGCATGTGGGCGATTGCACCCGTCACCCACACCGTGGCGCCACTGGTGCCAGAGCCCCACGCATACAGTGACTTGGTTCCTCCAATCTGAGCGTTGAGCATCGGAATACGCTCTCCAGGTGCGACTAGTTCGGGTTTCTTATCTGGGTCACTTCGAGCAATTTTTGGAGGCCACGCCTGCCAGTTATTGTCACCCACTGAAGAGTTTCTCCATATGCTTCCATCCGTGTCGATGGCTCCAACACAGATAACATCCTCCACACTTCCTGGGCTTGAGACGTCACCATCATCATCTTCCCCCCCATCATTTCCAGCAGCAGCAACGACGTAGATTCCCTGGTTGATGGCACGATTCACGGCATCTTCCAAATCATCAGTGCTCAAGAAAATCAGGTTGATTCCTTGTTGTCCTCCCAAACTTAGTGAGATGATATCGACGCCACTGTCGGTACACCAGTCGACAGCTGAAGCGATGACTGAATCGGTCCCAGTACCACTGCTTGTGATGGCCTTTGCAATATGTAAGCTGACATCGGGAGCGATCCCGGGTAGCAAATTCTTGGCAACCAAAATACCTGCCATGGCAGTTCCGTGACCTTCGTCATCATACGGTTCGTCGCGATTTTGTACAAAGTCACTCCAACCAGCCAATTGAACATGTTCAAGATCGGGGTGACTCATGTCTATTCCAGTATCGACAATACAAACATCGACGCCTGCACCACTGGTTGTGACATTGTCAAAACCGGAAACCTCGATGAATTGTTGGTGCCGCTGTGAAAGTTCAGGGTCTGGTCCTAGCACACCCTGTGATAGGATATTCACTGCAAAGAGTACCAACATTATCGAAACAGAAAATAAAGCGAAAGCGGCCAATCCTGAGATAATTGTCCCCCGCTTGAACCGGCGGAAACCACTGACGGCAATTTCAGGTGCAGCAGGCATAACGAATTCAGTAACAAAGTCGTCAGCCATCAGGAATCACCACTCAAACCTTCGACAATTTCAGAAAATGTATCGACAAAACACTTCGCTTCTTCCTCAGTATTGTAAGCGTAGGCAGAGGCGCGTAGACTTCCATGGGTGTTGCCTCGGGGTTCAAACCATTGGTTAACACAATGCAGCCCTGAACGAACGAATACATCACCCACTTCATCCATTAAAATCCCGACATTCTGGATGTCCAAATTCTCCAAAAGGATTGAGCAAATACCCCCTCGCTTGGATGCGTCATTGGGGCCGATGATTTCTACCCCTGGCAAATCTATGATTCCGTTCGTGATGATTTGATTGATTCTCACTTCTTGACTTGCAAAATCATGCATGTTGTAGTTTGATAATAAATCCAAGGCAGCTTCAGTTCCACAGATGCCTGCGTAATGTCCCAAACCCCCTTCAAGTCGATCGGGGATTGTTCGAAGGGAATAATTGGAAGCATTGGCTGAACTGACAGTGCCTCCTCCAGCACAAATCGGTTCGAGTGATGACAAAATATCCTCCTTGCCCCATAATGCTCCGACTCCTGTTGGTCCAAGCATTTTGTGAATACTAAAGGAGAATAAGTCGCACCCAAGCTCCTCAACATCAATCGGCAGATGAGGTGCGGATTGTGCACCGTCGACGTGTATTATGGCACCATGGTCATGCGCGATTTTCGATGTTTCAGCAATCGGTATTTCCACACCATCAAGGTTGCCTACATGAACCAATGAGACCATCCGCAATTTCTCTCCTGCATCGACACATTCCGCTTCAAACGCTTCCAGATCGAACGTGTTGTCAGCGTGACTGGGGACGGTACGAAGTTCGACTCCTTGATTTTGTAATTGTAGCCAAGGAACCAAGTTTGAGTTGTGCTCGCGATCGCTTGTGATGATAATATCTCCATCTCTCCAACTCATTCCCGCAGCGACTTGGTTGATAGAGTGGGTTGCATTGGGTGTAAATACAACTTCTCGCGATTGTTTTGCACCGATATGATTTGCTAACTTTCGACGACAGCGTGAGACGGTTTGAGAGACTGACATGCCCCAGCGGTGAACCGATCGACCTGCACAGGAGGGATTTTTGGCGTAATATTCCTGAATGGAATCTAGGACCTGTTGAGGCCGCAAGGTCATGCAAGCATTGTCGAGGTATACGGGTGCATTGTCCTCTTGCAACGTCGGGAAATGTGAACGAAAACCTCTGACATCCATTTGATCACCACGCTTCATCATCGGTGAAATGGCTGGTAACCGGGGCACTGGAGTTACACTCTTCGCAAATGATTCGCGAAGAAATACGAGTCCCACATATACTGCACTTTTCTCCAGGGGTGCCGTTTCCATCACAGCCTGCGACTCCACAAGAGGCAATGATTTCTCCATTCGCGCGCATTTCTACCGGAGTTACTGCACCACAATCTGGGCATTTTCCTGAACGTGCAGGTGAGGCTGTATTTTGGTCATCGTTAGCAGATTCCGTGGGATTGACCTGCCTCGCCCTTTGAGACTCGATGGTCAACTCGGATGTTCCAAGCATAATTTGAGGGTACCAGAGAATGTGCATCATCAACCAGACTATCAGAATGCCCGACAACAAATGTAGCAACTTTAGCAAACCCCATCCTGTAACATCACCTGGTTGTCGAACGGCAACATAGTGGGCACCAGCCCAAGCGTGAATGACTATTGCACAGCAGTAGATCAACAGTGCTGAACTCCATGCGATTAGTGAATGGTCTCGCATGGCAAGATCGACCTGTCTCGGATCGGGGTGCCAGTGTCGCTCTTCTACATGCAAATCGCGGGTATCAGTAACGGCCCGCTTCAAGATGAATCCAATGAAAGTAATCACAATGAATCCGACAACTGCGATTGCAATTGCATCACCTCTGAATCCAAACGGGAAATCTGCATCCATTCCATGTGCCCAAAACTGCGTGAATTCTGCTGCAAATAATGCCAGATAGAGACTGATTGATTGTGACCTCATCAATGGGAAAATAGACCAAAGTCGAACCAGAAATATGGCCCATAAGCCAAGGGTTGCCAAGGTCAATATTGCTGCGGCGTTTGAAACATTTCGAATCCCTGATTGCTCGTCCCAAAACGCGCCTCCAGTTGTGTAGAAATCTCCGCCAGTGGATAATTGATTGATTCCCAAGTCCCATCCAGAAAGAATCACTGCGGCGATGCCGACTCCCATTGTAATCCAGTAGCTTCGACCCCAGGTACTTCGGATTTTGTAAAAGTGAAACATCAATTCAATTTTGATATGATGAAATGGTTCCAGACGGGGGTACTCGATGGACAGATTTTGTCGTATTTTCATGTCTGTCAGACGGGTCCCATCATGGAAAACCAACCCTTCGTCGGTCACCTCTTCGTCGGGTGCCTCCTCTGTCATCAAACCACCCTGCGACCTTATCGCATTAAGAAATGCCCCAACAGCCGTAGGCTGAACGCCGAATTTGGTAAATGAGTTTGATTCACATTGGCGCCGAGACGGAGATTTGAACTCCGGAAGGTGAACCCACGTGATTTCCAGTCACGCGCAATACCAGGCTATGCGATCTCGGCAGTGTTTCCGCGTGCAACCTTTCCGATATGAGTCTGATGGCTCCACCATACGCTTTCCAGTCACGAAAAAGGTCTGCGTAGCCGTTAAATCACCATGGATGGTCGCCGCCTTTACGCCACTGTGGCTTAGAGGTATAGCGACGCCTTGGTAAGGCGTAGGTCGCGAGTTCAATTCTCGCCAGTGGCTCTTTTTGCTGACCCACAGGGTCTGACGACAGCCCGAAGGTCTTTCTAACGTCCAAGTCTCGCAGACTCCGTAGGAGTCTAACCTATGTCGGGTAATCGAAAAGTGGTGTTGAGCGTTTTCCTGACATTGATGATGGCAACATTACCATGGGCCGCGGCCGATTTGAGCAACTGGATTGGTCCACCACAAATCGCTTCGAGCGGGCAAGATGTCGAAGTAGATGCTTGGAATGTTCCAAGCAATGCAACCATCCTAGATGGGTGGCTTACTACAGAGGACCAGATGGTCGATTCTGGCAATGGAACCGAATGGCGTACAGACACCACACGGAATTTCTCAGTGGGGCAGTACATTGACGCCACGATGGATCACTTTGATGGCCGCCTGTCCATCGAACCCGATGACGCAGTGAGTGAAATTGATTCATTTGTTGGCGTTGCAACCCTACAGTTTGAACATTCGACCATCCAAGAATCAGGAAATACCTCGATTTGGGAACCTGGAATTCCCAGTTTAGTCAACGGCACACAAGTTGGAAACACGATGCAGATGCCCTATGGTGATCAGCCAGCAAACGCACACGGTGGGACGTTGGTTGCTGCAACTCTGATGAATAGTAGTGTTCCCGCAGGCATCGATGCAAGTTTTGAAGCAGGCGTACCAATACCCTCTCCTGTAAATCACTTCAACCTGTCTTTCTGGCATTGGCAGCATACCGATGTCAATGATGGTATGTGGTTGGAATACAAACTGGACAATGGACCTTGGACCTGGGTCGCACCTAGCGGTGGTTACAACTCAAACATCACACTCAATTCTTCAGCCACTCCGGCTGGAACGCCGAACAACAGCTCTACGTTCCCAGTTTGGACAAATGTGAACGCAACTGGCTGGGTTCAAGAATTGCTCAACCTTGACAATTTACCCAATATCAATACCTCGGTCAACATTAATTTCCGATGGCGAATTGTAACAGATGACAATAGTTCTGCCAGTCCAGGTTGGTTTGTCGATGACTTTGAACTAACCAATGTAGGTGGGTCCGCCGGCTATTGGCATCATGGCTGTTATACAGTAACCTCAACGACCTGTGGATACAGTAACAATGCGCAGGGTTTGCTTTCAGGCACAGTCGATTTGACCAATGCTGGTACGGGTTCTGAAATTCAGGTTAGATTGGAATGGGATCTTGAAGGTTCGGGGTGGGATAATTTCTGTGTTGAATTATCATCTAACGGAAACACTTGGACGGATATTTCTTCGGGGACTACATCCACAACATCATCTTGTCGTAGTCGCACAGGTGCGATTCCTGGGAGTGGATACACATTACCCAATGGGACTACCTACGGTGACGAATCAAATGGTTTTGTCACATTGGAATTAGCCATTCCCTCAACCTTTCACAATAGTGGGGCGACACAGTTCAGGATCCGTGTTGATACCGATGGCTCGGTCCAATATGGAGGTAGCCAAGATTCTCAGGAAGGTCTGACAGTTGATCGAATTACAGTGGTTGCAGCCAATGGGTCGATTCTTGATGATGACCCACTATCCAATTCTACTACAATGACAGCCAGCGGATTAAATGGGGCAACGCAAGATTGGAATTACATCTCGATTGGCGCTGGGGCATTTACAGGTACTTACGGATTTGAGGATAGCACAGCAACCGCACCGACTGCTATGGCTCCTGGATGGTATGCCACAGGGAGTTGGGAATATGGTGCACTACAAACCACTTCGATAGGACCGATTAGTTTCCCAACGGGCCCCTTTGGTATGGGCACTCACTTAGACGGCGGTGCCAATGATGGTTCGATTGATCATCTATACTCGCCCCCTTACACCATCCCAGCCGGTGCCAGTGCACGTCTAACGTTTGAACACTGGATGTGCGCTTACGAGAATTATGCAGGTGGTGCAGTATTCATCTCTACCGACAATAGTACTTGGACACACTTTGATCCGGGTAACAATTGGTATGATAAGACTGGATACACATGGGGTTCAGGTACGCTGGCCAGTGTGGGTATTTTCGATGGTTCCAATATTCAAGGTAGCAACTACCCCTATTGCATGGGTCCTCGTAACTCTTGGGAAACAAAAGTTGCTGACTTGACCGCGTATTCAGGTCAAACCGTTTGGTTCAGGTTTACTTACGAGCCCTACTCCTCTTCATTCTATGATCATGAAGGGTGGTATATTGACGATGTCGGGCTTGAAGTCGACTATTTCTTCGAAGAGGGCAATTGGATATCTGATGTCATTCAGGTTGATGACTTGGGTGCAGGATTCATCGATGTCGATGGGATGATTGCTGAAGATACTTGGGCGACTGCATCCGTTCTCGATAATTCTGGTAATGTCATCGACGGCTTCTACAATCTCTCGTTCCCTGTTTCCTTACACGGACTGGACAAAGATGCTCACCAGAGTATTCGTGTCCAAATCAACATGGGTACCGACAATCCATTCCTGACACCAATCATTGAGGCCGTACACGTGGGTTCAATCCGACTCTTGGATGCTCGTGGTTCAGGCAATGGCTGGGATGTAACTTCAGGACTAGATTTGTGGAATGGAAACTTGACCAATAATGGCTCTGCTATTCAACAAATAAGCAGCGATTTCATTTATTCAAGTCGCCCCATCACCTCGGTTGACTTTACTGGATTTGGTTCACAAGTCACCATTCGAGCCATTGATTCCTCAGGTACAGTCATTGGAAACACCGGTCTTTCTGGGACCATCACTTTCGCAGAACCACAACCTGGATTTGGTGTTCAAATCAACGTCAACCCCGGTGGCCACATTTCCTCACTTTGGGCCGAAGGAGAGTTCGGTCAACCTGCAGTCAATCCAGAAGCCGACGTGACCAGTGATGGAACCGTCGACTGGAGCTTCCCTGAAGGCAACGCATTTGGAGTCCATGGTTGGCAACAAATGCTCTACCAGACAACCTCGTCTACATCAACCACCTCACACGTTCAAGATACTGCTTCCAATGGCATTGGTACCGATTCGTCTACAGGTTCTACAATTTCTGTACTCGTACCCCAATTCGCTACAGTTCGGACCACGACCATTTCACTCGATGTCGTTTCTCCAACGGGTGCATCAGTAGATCTCACCATTGGTTCGTCCACATCCCAGACGTTCACTGGAGGGTCGTACACTGTTTGTCTTCCTCCAGCAATGCTGGCTCACATGAACATGGTTCAACCCTCCTACACTGATTCTCAAACAGGACGACAGTGGCGTGTAGTGGAATTTGATTTCGCTACAACAGGTTACGTTGTGCTTGATGTCACTGCCATCACCGTCGGCTATTCGATTCTTGAGAATGTAACCGGTTTGACTTCACAAATGGTCGATTTCCATCGCGTTGAAATCGCCACAGCCGGGGAGAGCGTCGATATTCCAATGACTTACAATGCAGATGCTGGAGCAGTCATCTTTGACGGTGGCATTCACCATGAATTGATGATTACCAATTATCCATTCGCGGTCCCCAACACATTGTACCCTGATGGCAATGTTGTCGAAATCTCAACACAACATCGCCATCTGTACGACAACGATGACATTGCAAAGATCACCTTCACAGGTGTAGCCAGTGATGGGAATTTGATTGAGGTCGAAGTCACTGACCCCGCGACAAATCCAGTCTTCTCTCAATCCTCGGGTACCCTTGTTCTCCCGATGGAATCTGACTGTAGCGTCAGTGAAAGTGCGGGTCTTCTCGAAGTCAAGTGGCGTTTCCTTGTATCTTGGACTTGGGACGATGTGGCACAAATTGATTGGTCTGTGCTGAGTCAAAATATCACAGGTGAAGCGATTGCTCCTGCCGTTGCACGTTCGGGTGGTACAGGTAGTCAAGCGGTCGAGAACGATTTAGAGATTAGTGGATTCGAAGTCTTTGATCAGGATGGCCGACATCTGTCAAACCAATTCTCACCTGATTACCCGTTCCCTGCTCGTAGTGGATACGACCTCACGGTCATGGGTACGGTACGGTTCCAGAATACGGTTGATTTACGCCCACAGCAGAGTGACTTTGCCATCATCGTCAATATCTCGGACCATGAGATTTCAGTACCGGCTGATGGCGAGGGCACGTTCTCAGGAACCGTAATGGTCGAACCTGCATCGGCTCATACACTCTCGCCACGCGTCGGTCGCGTTGGACCCATTACTGGTGCAACAGGTGCGAATGATTCAACCATCAGCCCCCCCGTGGTAACTGTGTTAATCGATGATGATGCACCATCGGCCTCCAATATTTTGGTCTCAACATCCGTTGGTCAAATTGATGCGAATGGATACGTATGGGATCCAATTAATCCACTCACAGTGTACGTGACAGTCTCTGATGAGCAAGATCGTGGAGATGAAGTCATACTGCATTACTGGAGAGAAGGAATTGATGATTCCAACGCAGATGGTGAGGCTCAAGCCGATGAATACCAAACACAAACCGAATCGCTATATCCACTGCGCGGTGGTTCTCAGCAGATTACTTTCTCGAACATCCAAGTGGCCGGAAATGGTTTCAATGGCAAGGTCAGCTTGTGGCTTGAAGGAACCGATTGGGCAGGGAATCACTACCAAGATGGGGGCACAGGTGGCGCACCCGGTCTGTCTACGGATTGGGCCACACTCCAAACTGCGGAAAACACAGAAACGTCACTCCTCAACACAGGTTTCGCCTTAGATACGTGGGATGAGTACCTTTTGGCTGGACAAACTCATACCATTTCGATGGTTGTTCAGGATGCAAATGGGGTACAAACTTTGGATGATATCGCCATCTACCTTGCAGGACAAACAAACGCTCCACTAGGACAATTCCATTACGATCCGCGTGATGATATCCTAACCACTGTTGCGAACAGTCACGTGGTTCCCATTGCTGCAACCGTAACCCCCCTATCTGCTGACAGTTCTCGTGTTGATATCACCTTCAGTATGGATTGGGATACGCCGACTTCAGAGAGTTGGTATGTTCCGGGAGTTACTGTGACTGACGACACCTCAATTGTTGCCAATTTGAACAACTTGAATGAACTTCGGTGGAAACTCGACAACGTTCTGATTGCGACAGCAACAAATCTGGTTGATTTGACTCCGCCTTTCTCGGATGGTAGTGCCACATTCATCAGTGTCCAAGAGGGCGATGAAATTGCAATTGAAGGCACAGTGTTGTATCAGGCAACTTCTATGCCAATGCTTGAGCCAAGTGATGGGCTCTCTGTGATTGCACAATTCTTGTTTGGTAGTACTGTTGTTTACCAAGAGGTGAATGTTCAGGAAGGCGGTATCTTCAGTGCTCCATTGGTATTGCCTGATCGAACTCCACCTGTACAACAACTGCCGATTGAATTGCTGGTTCTAAATGTTCCAGGTCAAGGTAGTTCGATTTCAAACTACGATTCTGTATTGGTTGTTGACAGTGCAGCGCCTCAGGTAGTGTTCGACCAATTCATATTCCCAACTTCATCGTTGTTGCGTCTAGAGAGCGATAGCCTAGACAGTATTCTCATCGACATCCAGATTGATGATTCAGGTGGGATGCCACAGGATAACGTCACTGTGTATTGGGATTTCTACCGAAATGGCCTGCCTCGATTGGGCGTGGGTGGAACGGGTGAACTGGCCTATGTTGGGACAACCAATACCCTGTACCATTTCTCCTCGACGCTTGATCTACGCCCCACTGATGGCAAGAAGTTGCTTGAGGGCGACCAGATTGTCTTCTGGTTTGAAGCCACTGATTTAGCAGGAAATAATCTCCAAGGAGATGGGACCGAGGATAGTCCACGTGTTCCACTGCTGGAAATTATCGAGTTTGTCCCCGTCCTGAAATCATGGGCGATTGAACCACTTGTACCCGAATTTGGGGAGTCTGTTAGCATCCGAGCAAGTTTTGAAAACCAAGGAATTCGTTCTGGTATAATCAATGTCACACTGGTCGAAAGAATCGAGGACTCCTGGTATGTCCATGATTCGATAGTCATTGAATTGACATCTCTAGATTCAGATGCCAGTGCTACCTTTGAGTGGGAGGCATGGAAGTCAGGTTCCTCGGAATTGTACATTTACATCGATGGTGATTTGGACAATCGAACGGCTGTTGAAGAATTCATGGTCGCTGGTGCACCAGAGTCAGGAGGGGTGGCTTCGTCAACTGTGCTGTTGATTGCAGTCGTTGGACTTCTTGTGATTGTCGTCATTGCCCTAATGGGTGTCATCATCTTCCGTAAGCCCAGTGAATCAATGGGCGAATACATGGAAGATTCATGGGAAGATGAAGTTGAGGAGGCCTTTGGCATGACCATCAACAATGTTCGTTTAGACTATGAGGACGACACACTATGGAATACAGTATCCAGATACGGAATTTACGATAAGGATGCTTTCCTCGCACATGCACAGCAATATGATCGAGACCGAGATGGTTTCCTTGATGCTGATGAACTAAGTCGTGCAGCCCAAGATTTCACATCAATGCTCACTCAGGCTACAGCACCAGCTGAGCCCGAGTATCCGTTCGATTACAATGATGAGACCGTCGCTCATATCATTGACTCTTATCAGATCCATGACTCCGATTCATTCCTTCACTTCGCCAATGCATATGATGAAGATCGGAATGGATATCTCAAACACAGTGAGTTGAGTCGAGCAGCGTCGGATTATGTTGAATCAGGTCGTAACACAGCTCCACCTGAAATCACAGCTCCCAACCCACGCTTGCTGGCCGTCGCTGAAGTGATTGCCGCATTGCCAGGTTGGAATGAAGAACACGTCAATACCTGGATGGACAAGGGCTGGACAGCTCAGCAAATCATTGAGCATCATACCCAACCCACCGCTCCTGCGCCACCAGTAGGATTTGGTGACGATTTTGTGGCTTCAGAATCACAGGCATACACTGAAACAGATTCTGCTGACTTGAGTATTCTGGAACCCGTAGAAATAGATGATTCAGATTCGATGCCCGAAGAGGAAAACGCAATCCCAACCGAGTCCCAACTTAAGCGATTGAAGAAAGCTGAACTTGTAGAATTAGCAGAATTACAAGGTCTCGATTCTAGTGGGACAAAGACAGACATCATCGCTCGTTTGGTACGATAAACGGGTTTCGGGTATTCTCGAAAATGTTTCGAAACGGTTTCCGAAACTGAACAAAATCGTTTCCTTTATAGACCGGTTTCGCAAGATGTGCTTTCCGAGGAAGAAATTCCTCAAGATGGGATGGGAACCATGACAATGAGTGAAGAACGTAGAATGACAATTGCAAAAGAAATGGCAAGCTTACAAGGCGAGGTGGATGATCTCAGAAAACTCGTCAATACATTGCTAACAATCATCATGGAAGAAGCCGATGGTGTACAGTCGGGTGCAGCACCAATGCCACCAGGCGCACCTCGCGCTGGCATTTCGATGTGATTCAGCCTTTAATCACACAGAATGGTTTCATCCTTGCGACGGGTCGAGCCAATTCGGCCTCTGTAGTCAAACGAATCACTTCATCCACATCCTTGTATGCATCTGGTGCTTCTTCAGATAGGACATTCGGTGTATTTGCATAGATTGCAATTCCATCAGAAGCCAATTTAGCTTGTAGAGCATCACTATCGATTTGTCTTCGCGCTTCACTTCGTGACATTTTCCGTCCAGCACCATGACAAGATGAAGCAAATGCATCATTGGAACCCGAAGTCGGTCCTGCCAGGACATAGGACGCAGTCCCCATATCTCCTGGGACCAATACTGGTTGTCCAATACCGCTGAACTTTGATGCCAATTCACCATGGTCACCCCCAAGTGCTCGCGTGGCACCTTTGCGATGTACACAGCAATTGCAATTGGTCCCATGAATCACATGTTGCTCAACCTTTGCGATATTGTGTGAAACATCGTAGATGACTTCCAAATCCCCATCTGTTCCCAAGTGAGCCCGCAATGCATCTCGTAAGCGCTGTGTCAATGCGCCCCGATTTGCAAATGCATAATTGCCCGCAGCTTGCATTGCCTCAAAGTAAGCCTGACCTTCCTTGGAATGGAAGGGAGCGGCCGCCAATTGTCGATCAGGTAATGTGATGTCCCATTTCTCTGCATGCCAACCCGATGCTGTTTGTTTGTACTGTCGCTCTAAGGCGTCGACATGATCTGAGCAAACTTGGTGCCCCAACCCACGTGAACCCGTGTGAATCATGGCCGTAACCTGACCTTTTCTCAAGCCGAATGCTTTGGCCGCATCAGGGTCTAGAATTTGATCTACAACTTGCAACTCAAGAAAGTGGTTTCCTGAACCCAATGTTCCAAGTGCCAATGCACCACGTTTCATGGCTCTTTCAGACAATGTGCGCTGCTGTCCCTCCAGCAATCCGTTTGACTCCATTGAATCCAGATCGCCTTCATGCCCAAGTCCGAGTTCAACCGCAGCCTTGGCCCCCTCGCTGAGAATTGATTCCATCTGTGTCGATGTCAATTCAACCCCTCCTTTACCCGATGGTCCAGCAGGAATACGGCCCTTCAATCGACGACCGAGCTTCTTCATGTCTTTCAGATCATTCAATTCCAAATTGAGGGCGCACAAACGCACGCCGCAGTTGATGTCGAATCCAACTCCTCCGGGTGAAATGACACCTCCATTGTCGATATCGGTGGCCACGACTCCACCTATCGGGAATCCGTAGCCAAAGTGAAAATCCGCCATGGCCCATGCATTGCCAACAATGCCAGGTAGTGATGCTGTATTGGCCAATTGCCCAGGGGATTGGTCAGTATGCTCTGCAAGATGTTTGGCATCGGAAACCAGCATGGCATCAACACGCATTGCTCCATGTTTCTTGATTCGGTGCAAGCCCGGGCCAACGGACTCGACATGCTCCTCCCAATCTTCGCTCACATCATTGCCTGAATGCCCTGTTAGAAGTCGCTTTCGGCCACGGCACCCTATGGGTGCCGGCCGACTCCTTCATGAACGACCATCAATTCGGCTGGATGAGGATGCCCATGGCTTTCGGAGACATTGACATCCCATTTTTTCATGAACAGGGTTTTGTTCGCAAGATTTGTCGTGTAACCAATCTCTGGTTTTGGACACGAGATTCATCTCGAGAAACCTCTGGAGATACGACTGAGGACGAGTATACCTTCATTGGTGCCCCCATCATTTCAGGTTATGCTCAGCGTGGTAAAGCACTGAAGGATGCCATGCGAGAAACCTTCCTTACCTACTTTGAGGAGCATGCCCATAGTCGGATTGCACCATATCCAGTGATTGCTCGATGGAGAGACGATATTCATCTTACCATTGCCTCGATCGCCGATTTCCAGCCGCATGTCACCAGTGGGATTTCGCCACCACCTGCCAATCCGCTCACAATCTCGCAGCCCTGTATTCGTTTGACTGATGTGGCTGCTGTCGGTCGTTCTGGTCGTCATTTGACCACGTTTGAAATGATGGCTCATCACTGTTTTAACAGACCAGAAGAAGGTGATGTGAAGTATTGGGTGGAAGAATGCATTCGCTTCTGTGATGATTTGTTCACGCAGAGACTCGGGATTGACCCAATGGAGATTACGTATGTTGAGAACCCATGGTCTGGAGGTGGGAATGCCGGCCCTGCTGTTGAGGTCATTGTTGGTGGTTTAGAATTGGCTACATTGGTCTTCATGAATCTTGAAGAGCGTGAAGATGGTGATGTCGAAATCAAAGGTATCCGATATGGTGAGATGCCTTTGCAAATCATCGACACGGGTTATGGATTGGAACGATTTTGCTGGGCTGCTGCTGGCACTCCGACCATCTATGAAGCGATTTATCCTGAAACAGTCGAGTGGCTGCAGAATGAGTCAGATTTCCAATCGAGGCTTACTCAATTGGGAGATGTAGACATTGATGCTCTACTCTCGGAACTTTCGAGGTTGGCCGGGATTTTGAATATCGATGTCGGTACAGACGTAGAATCACTATACAATCGTCTATCTGAGCGACTACAAGATCGCGGTATCGTAGTCTCAGTTGAGCAATTAAAACTCGTTACAGAACCTCTATCCTCAATTTACGCCATCCCGGATCACATGCATGCTTTGTGTAACATGCTCGGGGATGCACTGGTTCCATCAAATGCCAAAGCAGGTTACCTTGCGCGAATGTTGGCTCGTCGTGTTTGTCGCATGAAGGATGACTTGGGCCTGAAAATGTCTCTTGCTGATCTGGGTTCACATCACATGGATGTCAATCTTGATATCAGCGGATTTAGCCAATCAAGGGCAGGCATTCTAACCATTCTTGAACTGGAAGAAATCCGCTACCACGAAATGTTGCGCAAAGGCGAGGCTGCAGTCAATACGGCCTTGGCAAAGTTACCCAAAGATACCATTACCGCTCCAGATGAGATTCTGTTCCGTTTGGCTGAGGAGCGAGGTCTACAGCCGGACATGGTGGCCAGTATTGCTCACCGTCTAGGGTGGGCTAATTTGACCATACGAGTTGGATTCGCAGCTGACATGGCTGAACGTAACGCTCTGCAAACCAAGGCTGCAGCCAAAGCCAAAGCCAAAACCCAGATTGTCACTGGAGAATGGCCTGCGACCATTCGAAGTTACTATGAGGACACTGCCAAAACTGAATTCGAAGCTACAGTACTCCACTGTGAACCCATTGATGCATCCTTGCTGAATTTATCCAGTGAAGTAATCAGTGCTCCTACGCATGCCGTCATTCTCGACCACACACTATTCTATCCAGAGGGTGGTGGGCAACTCGGTGATTTCGGAACACTGGGTGATGCCCAAGTCTTGGACACCCATGTTGAAGGCGATTGGGTTGTGCACCTGACCGATCGCGAAATCTCAGGCGTAGTTCAAGGATCGATTGACTGGGGACGACGAAAGCAATTGATGGATCATCACACCTCTGTTCACATTGTGGGGGGGAGTGCTCGAGCACTATTGGGTCCACACATCTGGCAGGCTGGTTCTTCGAAGGGTGAGCGTTACGCTCGGCTTGATGTTACTCATTTCCAACGATTAACACGCGACGATCTTGACGCTATTGAAGATCATGCGAATCAACTGATTACTCAGAATCCAACCGTTGAAAAAATGGTCATGGAACGCGCGGAAGCAGATGCTCAATTTGGATTTGAACTATACCAGGGTGGTGCACCGAAGCACAAGCAGATTCGAGTCATCAAGATTGGCAACCATGATGTACAAGCATGTGGTGGTACGCATCACGATCAAGCAGTAGAAATTGGCGAGGTTCGCATCATCCGCAGCAGTCAAGTCCAAGACGGGGTGGAGCGACTGCAAATCGTGGCCGGAGAAACAGCACGCGAGCATGCCCGTCGCCAAGAGCGACTGTTGACTGAATCAGCAGATACACTCGGAGTCTCTGTAGACGACTTACCCAAGACCGTAACACGATTCTTTGAGGAGTGGAAATCTCAGCAAAAGAAAATCGAATCACTTGAGGCTGAAATCGTTCGCCTGCGAACCAGCGGGGGCGGAGATGAGGCGGTGGAAAAGGATGGTATTCGCTATGTTGTCATGGAAGCCACTGGTGAATTAAAGCAAATGCAGAATATGGTTGGAGAATTGACCCGAGATGCTTCAAAACCTACCGTTGCAGTTGTTGGTAGCCGAGAAGGGGGAGGGAAAATCATTGTCGCCCTTACCGAAGGTACCATCGCTGCAGACAATCACAATGCCGTTGAAATCCTGAATAGCATTGCCAGCCATATTGGTGGCGGTGGTGGTGGCCGACCTACGTTTGCCCAGGGTGGTGGCTCAAACGCCGATGGACTTGGTTCGGCTTTGGATGCCGCCCGCAGTTTGCTTGGATTGTGATTTTGATTTCACTGAAATCGAGATGATGAATGCGAAGAATACGA
>Ga0163179_10000370_pt1 | contig 32286 bp, 20 predicted proteins | sample AtlANTMetagenome_FD_109643 | JGI IMG/M metagenome (GOLD analysis project Ga0163179, IMG submission 109643) | Marine eukaryotic phytoplankton communities from the Atlantic Ocean - Atlantic ANT 2 Metagenome | ecosystem: Environmental > Aquatic > Marine > Oceanic | place: North Atlantic Ocean... | reverse complement strand
CTTGCCGCTCGGATGTTCCGTAGTCGGTCCGGGTACCGCCAGTCTGATGATGTCGGCGGTGTCCATATTCGCGCTGGCTTCGCGACGTCGATTCGCGTAGCGCGGTCGCTTTTAAGGTGTAAGTGAGCGGCTGATTAGCCGGTCGTATTGGTCTGGAGTCAGCCCGTCTGCAATCGCGCCTGGCTCCGACAACGGCTCTTCTTTGATGGTGGAAAGGATACGCTTGGCCTCCCATTCAAAGTAGCGGAAGGCGTAGGTTTCAGCGGTGGTCAAAGCACGCTGTGCGTAGTCTTTCGCGTCGGCCCGTCGTCCTGCGGTAAGCAGGGCTTTAGACAGATGAATCTGAAGTGGGACCTGTACGGTGACGGGTTCAATTCTAGATTGGCGAAGAGCATACAGTGAAGTGCGTTCGAGCATCCTGCCGTCACCAAGGGCGGCAGCGGCCCGCGCGAGTATGGCGTAGGCGAGCGGAAGGTGGCCTTCTGGATCGGGTTCTTTACCACTTCCGATCTGACGTAGTAATCGGTTGGCCGCAGCGGCCGCTGCCGCGCGATCTCCGGGGTGGGCTTCAAGCGTTGCCTGAGCGCGGAGCACGTGCGCTGCTCGTCTTGGGGCGGTCAACCCTACCGCGCGGGCGAGTGCTGTTGCGTCAGCAAGGTTCTTCTCCGCCTTTTCGGCGGCGCCAATCGCCAAAAGCGCGAGAGAAAGATGTCGTAGGGTCTCGACTTCCAAAGCCCGATCTCGTAGCCCTTTGGCTTGGTCTGCCGCGCGCACAGCCGCTTTGAGCGCTTCCGCCAGATTGCCGTCGAAGAGGTACGATTCAGAGAGGTTCAGGTCAACCATGACCCCAGGAGCGACCCTCCCAGATTTCTTGAAGACGTCTGTGGCTGCGGAAAAAGCCGCTAGGGCGCTTTTGATATCGCCGTCTTGAATAGCGATGATGCCGCGCCCGTTATTTACGGTCCCGACGACCAGTGGGGCGTCGGGTGCAGCTTGTTCCGCGCGCTCGTAAAAATCGAGCGCCTTTGTCTTTTCACCCCGTGTCCACGCCAAGCTCCCGAAACCCGTCAGGACGCGACCTGTACGCTGCGCGTTGTCTTCTTGAACCGCAGACTCATGGAGTTCCATCAGCTTCGATTCCGCTTCTAATACTCTGCCGCGTTCTCGTAGTGAGAGAACCGCGGCGTATTGCGCCTCCCAGGCTGCGTCTTCGTCGAGCGCTGTTTCAGCTGTCGGATCGAGCGCATCGAGCAGGTCTTGAAGTTTCCCAACCAAACCATCTGCGTCTGCGTGTTGTGACAGCGCGGCTCTTACCAGGAGATTGGCTGTGGCTACAGAGCCAAAGGAGGTCTCTCGAACAAGTCCTTTGGAGATCAGCAGCGGCAAAACAGCGGAAGGCTGAATGTTCGTGGCTTGTTTGAGTACGCTGTGTGGAACAGCTGTTCCGGCTGCCGCGATCGCCTGAAAGAACCGCATCGCGTCGGGAGTGAGATCAGCTAACCAGCCGCTATAGTCTTGCTCTGGCCAGTCTCCATCGAGCGCGGTGGCGTTATCTGCGAGCAGCTTAAGCAGTGGCGCGATTAGGGCTGGCAGTCCACCGGTGGCGAAGTGTAGCCGTTCGGCGAGCCGGGCCGCCTGCGGGGCGTTTCGATTTGCTGCGACGACGCTTCGCCGAACATCCGCCGGGCGTAGTGCTTCAAGTTTGATTTGAACGTCGGCGTCTTCAAGCGGCAGTGAGGTGGCGAGGAGCTGGATCTCGCCGTTTATCAGCTGTTGTTTTCCGATGTTCAGCGCTACGGGGTCTTCTGTGATGACCGCAGGGATACCTTTGCGTGTTGCTGCTTGACGCATCGTGTTCAGCATCCACGTTCGACCGGTTCCAGGCAACCCGACGAATTGTAGCGAGGTGGGTGTTCCGAGTGCTGCGCGTTCTAGTGCGCGCCCGGATTCACTCAACGCACTTTGACGGCCTGCGAGGGTGATCTCTTCGGAAGGATCGGTCGCAGAGAGCGCCTCGATCAGCGCGCTTGCGCTGGCGAAGCGGTCGTCTGGTGCTTTGTTGGTCAGCTTAAGAAGAATGCTGTCTAAATCAGCGGGGATCGTCGGGTCGTGTGTGGAGGGTGCCGCGACGGGCTCGCGAAGATGTGCCTCCATCATCTCGGCGTTCGTCATCCCTTCAAAGGGTCGCCTATTTACGAGCAGGCGGTAGATGGTGAATCCCAGACCGTAGAGGTCTGTTCGCGCATCTTGGGCTTCTCCACGAATTTGTTCGGGTGCGGCGTAAGCGAGGGTCCCGACGAGTGTTCCGCTCGCCGTCTCGTCGGCAGCGCTTTGATCTTTGACGATACCGAAGTCGGTAAGCACCGCACGGCCGCCGGAGATCATGCGGATGTTGGAGGGCTTGATGTCGCGATGAATGAGGCCTGCGGAGTGCACCGCTTGGAGCGCTTCTGCCAACTCGCGTGCGATTCGGCGAATGTGTTGAAGTCGCTCCGAAGGAGGCCTGCGTTGCAATTGACGCGCATAAACCCGCAGATCTACACCTTCGAGATATTCCATCACCAAGAACGGTCTGCCGCGGTGACTGCCGTGGTCTAGATACCGAACGACGCCTTCGTGTCGGACTCTCGCGAGCGCCCGGATTTCTTTTTCGAAAGATCGCTTGGCGGAGTCACTCGGTTGATTCAACCACTTGATCGCCACCCGTTCACCGGCAGGATCGCTACAGACGTAAACAGCCGCGGTTGCACCTCGTCCGATCAGCCTTTCCGGAACGTAGTTACCGAGCCGATCCGGAAACGGCTCGACGACTTCGCGAGGCAAGGTCGTGCCGAACTCTTCGGTTTCTAAAGGTTCGTCTGATGATTTCCAGGGCGCCATTCGACCGTTCTGCCCGTGTTTACGCCTTAGGTCAATGCGTTGAACAGAAAGCTTACATCAGGGCGCGAAAGAAATGCGTCTCGTAAATCCTCGGGAAGGTCTTTCGCGATGCGTTTTGCCAGACTTCTCGCGGCGTTGGCATTCTTTTCTCTGCGCTCAGCATCTGATGCGGATTCTGCGAGTTGTGCCAGCCCACGCATCGCCCAAAGAGACAGTCCCCGGGTTGTTGCCGCGCGCGCTGATTCTTCCAAGATCTCCATGGCGCGTTCTTGTTGCCCAAGCAGGTACCTTGCGTGGGCTACCGAGAGCAACGTCTGGCTTCGCCTGGGCAGCGATAGCTTTTCACAGTCGCGTTCTGCTTGATCTGTCAGGCGTTCTGCCTCGAAGTTGTTTTTGAGCATGGCGTTGCTTACGGCCAGCCCCGCCAAGATCAAGGGGAGGAACTGCTCGGGGTCTTTTCGACTCGCAAGTCCCCGGGCGATCTCCAAATGGGGCATCGCTTGCTCGGTCCTCGCAAATCGCAATTCGAGTCGTCCGAGCATGGAGCGCAGAGCGACGATTTCGGTAGTCATCGCCACTTGGTTGGCGAGCGCCAGCGCATCCATAATTCGTGTTCTGCCCGCATCGAATAGACCTGCGCCGATCTCGGCCATCGCGAGGCTCCGGGATGCAGATATCTCAGCGAGCTTGTGGCCCAAGCGCCTGGAGAGCACAACCGCTTCGTTACTTACGCGCAGCGCGTCTGCGAGCTGTCCTTGGACGACGTAGAACTCGGCAAGATTTGATTGTGCAATACAGAGTGTGCTCGCCATCCCCAGTTGCTCGAAGAGGGAGATGGCTTCCTCCATGCTTCGGGTTCCTCGAACCAACTCTCCGCTGAATCCACGAACTGTTCCTTGGGTCATCAGGAGTTTTGCGCGTTCTGCAGCGAGTGTGGCGTCTTCGCAGAGAATCAGTCCTTCAGCGGCCAATTTCTCGACGCTCGCGAGATCGCCTTCGTCCCAAGCCAGTGCCGCTTGGTGGTGTAGTGCGCGTGCTGACAGCGACCAATCACTTGTTCTACGGGCGATCTCCCTCGCTTCGTCGAGCTGTACAACGGCGATGTCCGCCTTTCCGGAGCGGCGCTTGGTCGTACTGCTCAAAAGCAGCGCTTCCCCGATCAATTCAGAGTCGTCTCGCTTTCGGGCGAGTTCTAGGTACTCTTCGGCGGCATGATCTGCTGCTTTCCACTCGCCGCGCAGGTTGAGTAGTTTGGTGCGAACACGCTGCAATGTGCATCTAAGCGCCGCCCAGTCTTCGTCAGGGAGCGCGGCTTTAGCGAGATCGCTTATCTCCATCGCGGATTTACAGAGTTCCCAAGCCGCGTTTGGTAGTGAACGGGCCGAAAGGCGCTGACTGGCCACGATCAAGTGTTTCCAAGCCTTGCCGGCTTCGCCCGCGCGTCGGTAATGTTCACCGACGGTTTCCGCTGCAGTCGCCAGATCGCGCTGACTGTCTTCATGTGCCAAGGCCAAACGAAGGTGTAAACCCGCACGTTTTCTGTCCTCGATGCCGCGGTAGAGGACGTCGCCGTACTTGCTGTGAGAGAAGTCGACGTGCACGATATCGGCGGTGCGGTGTTCGACGATCACCCCGCGCGCGACCATATGATCAATACGATCCAAAACGGTCTCTTCCGTCTCTTCCGCCGCGTCTAGGAGTATGTCTATATCGGTGTTGCGCCCACTCGCTGAGAGGAGTTCGAGAAGTGCCCGATCGCCCTTGTCTAGGGCCTCTAGCCTGTCTGAAATGACAGCCCTGACACTTTCCGGGATGTCTAAGTGACCCGTTCGAATCTCGTCCGTTGGAATTGCGAGCGCGAAGCCGCCCGGGCTCTGCGCGATCATCTGGCGTTCGAGTAATGAGCGGAGGAACTCGGCTACGAAATAGGCGTTGCCTTCCGTTTCTCGGTGGAGCCTTTCGGAGAGAATCTGCGTCCCTTCTGCATTGCCGAGCATGGTGGTTACCAGCTCGGAGATATCGCGCTTTCCGAGCGCGGAGAGTTGGACCACCGTGGGCTCAAATCCTACGAATTCCGCGTCGGTTAGGCGTTGATCCTGATCTCCGGCGCGCTCCACGCGGATCGTACCGATGACGAAGAGCGGCTTGCCTTCTGCGACAACAGCTCTCAACAGCCAACCGAACAGATCTATCATCGGTTGCGAGGCCAACTGAATGTCGTCTATCGCGATGATGTGTGGGCCTTTGGCAAGGATTCTGTCCATCGCGGACCGAATGGCCTCGTAAAAGCGCCCCCTGGCGTCGCCGCGAATCTCACCTTCCATTGCTGTGAAGTTCGCGATCGCTTCTTGAATCTCTTCTGGAAGTGGGCCGTCGAGTTCTTGCGCCAGGCCGTCGGCGATACGTTGAAAGGTCGCGACGGGGCCGTCGTCTACGGCCGCGTGTGCGTTCTGGACCGGGAAGCCCAGGAGCCTGGCACGATGGACAGCCGCCCTAAGGAGACGTGTTTTTCCGCTGCCCTGTGGCCCTGTCAGCCAGAGTGCGCCGCCCATGCCACTGGAGAGGTGCGTAAACGCGCTCTCTATCGCTTCAATCTCGGCGTCTCGACCCACCAGTGGGGGTTCCCAGATCGCTGCGGGCTGAGCCCGAACTTCGGGTTCTTCGGTGTGATGCAGCGTGTGCAGTACTTCTTGAGCGGACTGAAAGCGCTTTCTTGGTGAGGCCTCAAGCAGGCGTTGGGTGATCTCGGCCAGCGTATCTGGGATGTACGGGTTTAGGTCACGCGGATCAGGGGCCTCTCGGTTTTGATGCACCTCGAGATAGCCTGCGAGGTCTTTGGCGACGAAGGGGCGACGCCCGGTCAACATCGCAAAGAGCATGACACCGAGGCTGTACAGGTCACTTCTGTGGTCGATTGTTTGCCCGCGCATCTGTTCCGGAGAGGCGTAGGCCCAAGTCCCGACCAGTGTGTTGGACACGTTGGGGTCAGACCGCGGATCGAGGTCTTTTACGATGCCAAAGTCTGTGAGCTTTGCGCGGTCATGTTTATCGAGCAGCACATTGGAGGGCTTCAAGTCTCGGTGGATAAGCCCACGCCTGTGTATGTGTGCCAGCGCCTTACAGAGATCGATCAGATAGCTCTCGCACATCTGCCAACGCTCGTCGAAGGGGAGCCCTCGAAAACTTCGTATTCGCTGGTGGAGGTCGTCCCCTTCCACCAACTCCATGGCGATGTAGGGGTGGCCGTGAATATCGTCGTAGGCGAAAACCTGGACCACATTGGGGTGACGAATCCGCATCAGTGCGCGAAACTCTCTACGAAATCTTCGGAGCCCGGTGCGTATTCGGCTTTCTCGAAGCACCTTCAGCGCTACGGGTGACCCACTAGGGTCGAGTGAAAGCAGCACTACAGCCATTCCGCCTCGCCCCACTTCTCGCTGGAAGATGTACGGGCCGATTCGGTCTCCCGGACGCACAAGGCGACCGCCGATGTTGACTGCATCGGTAGGAGAAGATGTCGGAGAAGGGGGTTTGGGCTCGCTCATTCGTACTTTCGGACGGGGTTCAGGCTTTCAAGCATAGCCCGACACATACCGCCTGGTCGCTATTCCTCTAACACTGTTCTTATGCCCGTTCGGCCCCGAAACATCTCAGCTTCAGATGTGGAGAGAAAGGTCCCGATTGTTTGCGCCCATATCCGTACTAGGCCTGCGTCCAGTTCGGGGTTGAAAAGCGCCAATTCGAGCGCGAGTCCGATGGGAGGTTCGGTGCCCAGCGCAGAAAGCCCTTGTTTCGCCGCTGCTTGGCTTTGCGCGGTTTGGTTTAGCGCGCGCCATGCGTGTGCCAAGTCCAACCAGCTTTGTGCTGCGACCTCTGGGATCGCGTTCGCTTGCAGGGTCTCTGCGCGCTCTAAAAGAGCACGTGCACGGACTGGGTCACAGGCGGCGAGGGCGTGCCCATGGAGGGCGGTAAACTGCATCGCATCGCACCTCGGCCTGCGTGACAGTGGCACATCAAGTCGCTCCAGGATCGTCCCGACACGATCGAACTGACCCGCGTAGAGCAGTACCCGCATCGCTGGCAAAATCGGCTCATTCTTTTTGGTCACGCCGCCAGAGTGGTTCGCGATCTCTGTGGCCAGTCCTTGATCACCGCTGCGCCAAGCGGCGATGGCTTGGAGTCCACGAACCCACTCGCCCAAAAAGCTGTGAGTGAGTTGTGAAGATAGAGACCCCGCCTCTCGCGCCAGTTCAATCGCCCTGCGATAGCCCCCATCTGTCAGCGCAAATTGCGTCTGCCAAGAGAGTGTCTGTAGAACACCATTTCTCTCTCTCGCTGAACGGGCGATGCTCTCAGAGCGCTCCATATAGTGCACGGCGTCAGCACGGTTACCCTTTACCAACTCGGCGAGCGCCCGAAGCAGCTTGCTTTGCGCTGGAATAGGACTGTTCCGAGCACCGCTCGCGACCACTTCCACGCGGTCTAAGAGGTCGTCGATGTCTGTAGGCTGCTTACTCAGGACACGGCATGTCACCCAGCCGAGCGTCGCTCTTGGCCAAAATGGGGAGCCTTCCGATGCCAGTTTTAGTGCCTCGGAGAAAGCCTCGTCCGCTTGGCTGTAGTTACCTCGGATATTCGCTGCTTCACCGACGCCGGTTAACGCCCGGCAGAGCAAGGTCAGATCTGCTGCCGCTCTCGCCGATTCACAGCCGGCTTCGAAGGCTTTGAATGCGTCGATAAATAGGCCGACATGCGCGAGTCTCTCACCTTGTAAAATCATGAGCTGGGCGAGGTGCTTTTGGTGCGCTTCGACGTCACGGACCTGCTCTAAGGGTACCGCCGCTAACGCTCTGTCTAGTCTCTCTCGCGCGGTGTTTAAGTCTCCCAAGCGCTGCGCGCGCCAGGCCGCGTCGATGAGCAGTGGCCAGGCCTCAAGCGGTCGGTCTCCCTTGATGAGATGGTCCGCGATAAGCCCGGCGACCCGAGTTCTACGACGATGAAGCTGCGTGAGCCCTGCCGCTACCGAGCGATGGATTTGGCTTTTGGTTTCTTGCGGAAGCATGGACAAGACGACCCGCTGCATTCTTGGGTCTTTGAGTTGGACCAGGCGGTCTAAACCTTCTTCACGGATGACGGCTGCATGTTCCAGCGCTGGCGCACGTAGCGCCGCGATGACCAGTGCTTCGGCTGCACCGATGACGAGTGCAACCAGCCTTATACTCGATTCACCACCGATTACGGCCAGCGCAGCCAGCACGCGTTGCTGTTGAGGCTCAAGTTTTTCGAACTGTGCGATCTGTTCTTGAACGATGCGCTTCGGGAGCGGCAGCGGCGCATGCTCGAGCTCTTCGAGTGAGCAGTTGAGTCGGAGCGTGTTGCCGTGCTCTTGTTTGATCAGATCTTTGTCGATTAGGGCTCGAAGTTGTTCAAGAATGTCTCCGGGCAGGCCGCCCAGCTCTTGGTGTAGGCGTGAGCCCAGCGTTGAGGATGCACGGTAAGAGAGGCCTTCGTCACGCAGTATGGCCACTGTCGCTTCGAGGGTGAGCGGTTTGACCCTAACGATAGACGGTGTGATCCCCGTGGCATCTTCCCATGTTGAAAGCGCCGAGAATCCTTTGGGTGTCACACGAGAACCGATGAACAGCATCGCGTCGCCGTTGTCGGCGATGTGTTGTTTGACAAGGGCGCGCAGGGTTCGCCGGCTCTCTATAGGAAGTCTGTCAATATCATCGATAGCGACCAGGGTTTTAATGCCGGCGAGCTCGGTCAAAAGCCTTTCCACGCACGTGTTTTCGTTGAGGTGCTCGCTTTGTTCGCCGATTACTTGTTCGAGAAGGTGTCGTCCGATGCGCTGGTTGTTCGCCCCTCCCGTCAGCAGGCGGATACCCCCAAGGTCTCTCGCGCGTTCGACGGTGCGTTCGAGTATTCGAGACCGGCCACTCCCGTCGTTGCCTTCTAAGAGCGTCAGGCCACCCACACCTCTAGACAATTGTCGGAGTTGTCGGTTCAGTGTGCCGAGCTCGGACCCTCTGCCATGGATGGTTTTTGCCGTATCGACGCGGTGACCGTCGAGTTGCGCCAATACCTGCGCAGCGGTTTGTGGGCGTTGACTTGGTTCGCGTTCAAGAAGTCTCAAGCAGACGCGTTCTAGCAATGGTGGAATATTCGGGTTCAATTGTGTGGGAGGTACGGGTCTCGCCGTCAGGTGTTGCGCGAGGAATCCGGCGATGCTGTCGGCTTCAAAAGGCCTTCGTCCTACGAGCAACGCGTACGCTACAGCGCCAAGGCTATACAGATCTACGCGGTGATCGGGGTCTTCAGAGGTGATCAGTTCCGGCGCCATGTATGCGATCGTCCCAACAAGTCTGCCTGCCGTAGTCAGGTGCGTGGAGAACAGGTCGGTATTCTTTACGACGCCGAAGTCAGAGAGTTTGATCTCGCCGTCTGCACGAATCAGGATGTTGGATGGCTTCAGGTCTCTATGGACCATTCCGCAATCGTGAATGTGCGTGAGCGCCTTGCAAAGCGCTCTCAGGATTTGGTCGACTTGAGCAAACCGGTCCGGTGGAGAGGCTTTTTGCCACTCGCTTAGGACCTGTTCTAAGTCTTTTCCTTTCACGTACTCAAGCGCGATCCATGGGTAGATGCCATGTGTACCTGAGGCGAGTACTTTCACGATGTTGGTGTGATCGAGTCTTTTGAGTGCCTCAAGTTCTCGTTTAAAACGTCGGACCTCGTCGGTTTCGAGTTTGGCTGCGTGGAGCACTTTGATCGCGGCCTGGGTGCTGTCTCTTCTTTCCCCCAGATAAACGGTGGCCATCGCGCCAGCGCCGAGCGTCTCTTTGAGGGTAAAGTCGCCTAGCGTGTCGCCAGGTCTAGGTGGTCGAGGTTCCGTCAAACGATGCTCCGAACGAAGCATGATGCCACGACGGAGCGGTGTTGGAAACGTCTCAACGACAAGGATTGACCGAAGCTTTCATAAGCGCGCGATGTTCTGGGATCAGAATCCGGGAAGCGTCTGATGAATGATGCGGTTGAAGCTCTTTGCGTCGTCGCTCGTAAGATTGCCGGCGAGCGACCTTTGTAGGGCCTTGGCAATCCTTTGATGGTGGTGCGCAGTGTCTTCGTCATCTGCGAGTCGTGCCAGCAGGTGATGCGCTTTGAGTGCGTAATAGCGATAGCCGCACGCTTCGGAAGAATTCAGCGCGGTCTGAGCGAGCTCACGGGCTCGCGGCGTCTCGTTGATCAGCGCCAAGGTTCGTGCGCTGATGAGATTTAGTCGCGTGAGTTGGTGAGGCCAGCCCTTTTGGCTGGCGTCCAGCGCGCTGTTTACAAGCATACTTGCAGTGGCGTTGTCGCCCGTCTTTGCGGCGACGTGACCCGCCCATGCGGTGAGTATCGGCCCGTACCCTTCTAAGTCGTGTTCTCCCGAGAGTTTACGTCCGAGCGCAACCCAATCAGCAGCGTTTTGCGGGTCTTCATGTGCGAGGTACGACCGGGCGAGAACTGTATAGATCCCGAGCATTTCGTCTTCGGCGCCGATCTCTCTGATTCTTTTCAGCGCTTCTTCGGCGTTTTGTACCGCCTCTGCGGTGCGTCCAAGGTCTGTGAGCACGAGCGCGCGATAGCGTAGTCCAACAGCCTGCCCCTCTCTGTGATGCGTCGATCGGGCTTGTGCGAGTGTCTGATCGATAAGTTCCAGCGCCCGTTTGAAATTGCCTGTGAGGTGGTTCAACTCCACGAGGTTGACGCGCGCTGTAGAGAGTTCGCTGATGCGCATGTGCTCTTCATACAGCTGACACGCTTGCTCAAGATAGCGTCGGGCGTCGGCGCTCTGACCTCTACAGATGGCGACGATAGCGAGCCCGTTGTAGCAGTCTGCCATCTGGCTGCGGTTTGTGAGCGTTTCACATAGTGCGAGCGCCTCTACGAAGTGTGCTTTGGCCATGTCGAGGTTGTTGGTGGCCCACTGCGCCGACCCAAGACGGTTGAGCGCCACAACCTTCTGTCGTGTGTCGCCAGCGCGCTCTGCGAGGTCTCGGGACTTACGGAACTGGGTGATAGCCCCTTCTTGATCGAGCTTTCTGCGCAACGCAATTCCGATATCGCCAGCAGCTTCGGCTCGGATAGCGTCGTCGTTCAGGAGTTCGCCGATAGCTTGTGCGGCGCGCGCGTCAGCTTCCGCTTCCACGCAGAGTCCAAGGTGGTCGCAGCAGCGGTTCCTTTCCAGCCTTAGTCGCGCAAGCGCACGGTCTGCGTCCTCAAGGGTCATGAATTCTCGCGCCCTCGACTCCAGTGCGACGGCGCGGTCAAAGTGCTCGAGGGCCTCGGTGTAAAAGGAGCGCTTGCGCAGCTGTTCGCCGGATCGGCTGAGGTAGGTATAGGCTTTGGCGACCAAATTTCCTTGCTCGAAGTGATAGGCCAGCAGGTCTACGACGGGTCCGAGTCGGTTGCGGTACCCGCGCTCCAGCGCGGCGCCGATCCGTCGGTGCAGCCGCTGCCGCGCATCCGGCGGGCAGCCCTCGAGCAGTACTTCACGGATAAGCGCTTGCCCGATCTCGAAGCGCTCTTCATGCCCTACGCGTCGTTCGGTCACGATACCGCTCTCGACAAGCTCGTCGAGCTCGTCTTCGATCTCGACGAGGTCGCGTTCGCTGATTTCGCCTAAGAGGTCCAGGTCGAGTTCAAGCCGAGCTGCAGCGAAAACCAGTGCGAGGTCTCTGGCCCCATCAGAAAGCGGCGTAATCCTATCGCGCAACGCGTCTCGGATCGTCGCGGGCACAGGCAGTGAGGCGTGTGTGATATCCGCCGGGTCGACTTGTAGTTTAGGCCGCTCATCGTCAGGGAATGCGATGACGGTCTCATCGACCAAACCCCGGATCATCTGCGTGATGTAAAGCGCGTTGCCATCGGCTTCGGTCGCGAGCCGCTTAGCGAGCGAGTGGAGGCCATCTTGGTTTGGAAGTACCGTCAGCAGCAGCTCTTCCACTGCGCTAATCGACAGAGGCGCGATCTCGATATGCTTGCCAGAACCAGCTTCTTGCGCCGCCTCTAAGATTTCGTAGACCTCTCTCGCCCCTTGGGAGCAATCGCGCGTCGCGACGATCAAAAGCGGGTGTTGTGTCGCTTCCGCTAACGAGACGAGGAACGCGGTAAGACCGATACTGCTCGGGTCTGCTTTGTCTAGGTCGTCGAGTAAAAGCGCCGCTGGTGTGACCTGAGAGAGTAACTGCCCGATCGCGGCGTGGATTGTTGAGCGCGCAACGGGAGCTTGTAGCGCGTCTGGCTCCTCCATGGTTTGTCGGAGGAGTTCTGGGATTTCAGTTGGCAGTAGATGTGCGAGGCGATCGTAGACCGGGCGAAAGGATGACATCGGCCGATGGCTGAGTCCGTGACCTCCGTGAAATACGTTGAGTCCCGCTTTGTTGCACAACGTACCGAAGGCGTTCAGAAGTGTCGTCTTTCCACTTCCAGAGCTTCCTTCGAGGAGAACAAAGCCCCCCTTACCTTCAGCGAGCGCGCTTAATGACTCGTGGAGTCGGGCCTCCTCTGCTGTTCGCCCGACCATGCGTTCCGGCCAACTGTTGGAAAATTCGCCTTCCCAACTGTCGCTAGAGAGCAATTCTGTGAGGTGGAGCGCGGAGTTGATTCGGTCTTGGGGTTTCTTTTCAAGGAGACGTAGGCAGATGGTCTCAAGATATTCAGGAATGAGAGGGACCAACTCCCGTGGGGCCCGTGGTTTGCGATGTAGGTGTTTCTCTAGGTAGCCCGCGAGCGTTCTGGCGTTGAAAGGCCGCCGCCCTGTAAGCATGAAGTAGAGGACAGCCCCAAGCGCGTACAGATCAACTCTCGCATCGATCTTTCCACCCGTGATTTGTTCTGGTGCGATGTAGGCGACCGTCCCCACCACCTCGCCGTCAACGGTCAAGTCACCCGAGGCGTCTTTCACGACGCCGAAATCCATCAGCTTCGTGGTGCCGTCGTCTAAGATCATGATGTTGGTCGGTGTGATGTCGCGATGGATCAGTCCATTGCCATGCAGATGCGCGAGTGCACGGGTGAGCTCGGTAAGGATTGATTCGACGCGCTCAAATCGGTCCCGGCGCACGATCTCTTTCCAACTCTGCACTTCATCTCGAAGACTTCGGCCGTTCAGTCGCTCCATGACGAAGTAGGGACGGTCTTCAAGAAAGCCGGCCTCGTACACGCGGGTAATATTTTCGTGTGCGAGCTGAGAAAGCGCCTTGAATTCTCGAAGAAAGCGCGCCCGTGTTTCTGCGTTTGTAGCGCGCGGAAGCATCAATTTGATCGCACGAATATCACCGGATTCTTGGTGTTTGGCTTCGAGTACGACAGCCATTCCGCCGCGACCTAGCTCTCCGAGGATCTCATATGGACCCACCATTTCACCGACCGCTGGGATGGTCCCAGCAGAGGATGTTTCAGAGGTCGGCTTTGCTTCGTGTTTCATCACTGGTATCTTGGAAAGTCTAACCGCGGATGGTCGGTGGTTGAACCCGTGAGGAGCAGAGGCTTTTCCCATGCGTGTTGAGGCTTTCGCCCGAACCGATCCTGGACCGGTTCGGGAAACCAATGAAGACTACTTCTTCATTGATGAAGAAAATGGACTGTTTCTTTTGGCTGACGGCATGGGCGGGCACAATGCCGGCGAAGTCGCGGCGCAATTGGCAGTCGAGACGGTAAGAGACGTACTCCTCGGAGAGTGCGACCCGGATGAAACGCGCCTTGCGCACAGCTTGGACGACGATGTCGACGAGTTGCGCGAACGCTTGCGCTATGCGATGAACCGCGCGAGTTTTCATATTCGAGATGAGTCGCGCCGAAACGCTGAGTGGGCTGGGATGGGCACCACGCTCGTCGCTTGTATGATCGAAGAGGGGATGGCGAATCTGGCGCATGTCGGAGACAGCAGGATTTACCTCTTTCGAGATGGCCGTCTGCAGCGGCTCACGCGCGATCACACCGTCGTTCAACAAGAACTGGATGCGGGACGACTCACGCCGGAACTTGCCCGCGTGGTGCCGCATAAGAATGTCTTGACGCAGTCGATCGGGTTTCATGGTCCTGTCGAGCCGGACAGCGCCACGCGTGCTGTCGATGATGGTGATCTCTTTGTGCTCGTTAGCGACGGGGTGTCCGATCCGCTGCCTGATGACACGTTGGAGGAGCTCTGTGGCGAGCACGGTCCGGCGGAATTGGCTGAAGTGCTGGTCACGTCCGCTTTGGAAGCGGGTGGTGAAGACAACATCACTTGCGTTGTGGTGCACGTCATCGAGGCCTAAGTCTGCTCACAGACTTTCGGGCCCTTCGCACTCTGCGAAGAGTTCCAGTTCAATTTCTATGGCATGTGACGGATAGTCTGCGCTCTCTACCAGACCGGAGAGTTCCGGATCTGTCCCTGGACGACAGTGTGCGCCATCTTCATTCGTGTCTTGCCAGCCGTAAATTTCAAGACCCTCACCGCCGGCCTGAGGCACTTGTAGCGTGTAGGTGAAGTCTCCCTCACTGTCTAGCCACGTCGTGTCGAAGATGATGTGTTCGGTTTCGAGTACGCCTTCCCCGCGACTTGCGTGCATGAACCAGAGCTCCACCGGCCCGGATTGATCAGACATGACCGTGCCGCTGAGTTCGACTTCGTAGAGCGCTTCTGGCGCCAGACAGCCGGTCCATCCGAGGAACAAAAGACAGTGCATATGTTTGATCATTTGCTCGGTCTCCAATGCACTGCGGTGAAAAACGAGGGGATAGCAAACGCGCTGTCCATAGACCCCATTTGGAGGCCGATATCGACCATGAAGTGCTTGGTGGTCGGAAACACGACACCGAGCGTGCCGCCGCGGGCGTGTAGGAGCTCCGTTTCCCAACGTGTTGTTGTGTCTTCTTCAGACAGTACTTGGGTAGAGGTCATCGAGAGGAATTCTCGGTTGTGGATCGCGAGGTACGGCTCGACATTTCCCGTCTTCGATATGCGTACGACGATCGAAGCTTGTGGACCTTGTCTGGAGACGGTGCTTTCCTGGCGAACCGCGCCCAGCGCGAGGGTCGTATCCAGGGCCCACGCCTCGGAGTCTAGCCATTGTATTTGGAGACCCGCTCTACCTTCCCATCGCACAAATAGCGCTGTTTCTACCTCAGCCAGTGTCGCGACGCGTGGGCTGACGCCGTAGCGTGCGGCGACCCCGGACCACGCAAAGCCACCTTTAGCCGTCCACTCGGTGGCGCCTTGTGAAATTTTGCTTCGAGAATCCGCTTCGGCCTGCAGTGGTAGCGCCAATAGGAGTATTGCTGTGAGCCATTTCATCGTGAAAGCCCAAAGATGCGTTCGAAATTGCCGGAGAGGAACAACTCTGCGTCTTCCAGCGTGTAGTCAGCGGATTCCATCGCGATGCGCGTGCGTTCGGCGTAGGACGCCAAAAATCCTGGATACTGTGGCCCGTCGCTTCCATAAATCATTCGATTTGCGAGGCCCTCTTCGAGAGCGCGCCTGAAGATCGCTGGGTAGTTTTCTCCCGTGGGATCGGAACCCTCTGATCCGAGCGCGCTCGGTTCCAGGTAGACGTTTTCGTAGCGCGTCGCGAGGTCAAGACACGTCTCGAAGGTGCCAAGCGCCTTGTTCGTGAAATCGTAGCCCACATGTCCCAGGATGAAGTTCGCATCCGGAAACATTGCGATGGCCTCTTCCAGGAAGCTTGCGTCGGTATATGGCGCAGCGCCCATCGTCCCAGGAAACGGACTGGGACCGGTATGTAGATAGATTGGGGCTTGGTGTTGGGCGGCGATTTCGTAAATGTCGTAGTAGGCTGGGTCGTCCATTCTAAAATGCTGATGTGCGTGGGCGAGCTTGATGCCGATCATCTCGTCGTGCGCGAGCGCAGCGTCCAGCGCGGCGAGTTCAGACTCGCTGTCCTCTTCCCAATTGTCGACACGAAGACTGGCCAGGCCGAGTAGCCGGTCGGGTGCTTCCGCGATGGTGGCTATGACCATTTCATTTGTGGTGACTCCAACGCTGTGGGGCGCGTACACTGCGAAGACAACACCTTGCTTGAGCCCTGCGCCGTCGAGCTGGTCGACGATGCTTTCTGCTGAAAGCGCTTGCTCAGCCAATTGGCCTGGAACCAGGCTGAATGGGAACGGGAAATTGCTGGCGAGGTAAGATTGAGTACTCGGTGGGATCAGGGACCACTCCCCCGAATGTAGATGCATATCTACGGCTTCCAACATCTGTTCTTCGTAAAGAAAGCCACTTGGGTCTTCGCTGCAGCCCATGGCCAAGCAGAGCAGCCAAGCCCATTGCTTTGGCGCAGTGATGCGCGGTTTGCCGTCAGTGGACGGTTTGGTTGTGAACAGCGACATGAACACCCCCTGTCGAACACATTATACCACTATCTACTAACAAGTAGAAAATTAGTGTCAATTATGCGAATTACGGGCTTTTCGGTTTGTTGATCCCGGTGATTAGGGCAGTTGAGGAGGCGCTACGGAAGACGCCGGTGTGGCCTCTTGCTCTTCCGCGGCTGGCTCTTCGTCCGGTGTCGCTTTGATCACCGCCTCGACATCGTCGATGGCTTCAGAGGCGAGCGTCTTGTGGAGATTCACCCATTCGTGTGTGTGGGTGCTCTTCGCGATGTATTTCGCCTGGGTCTCCCCTTCGGGCGTGTACTGCATCACTTCCAGCGTCACGGCTTTGCCTTGCTCAACGTCGAAGGTGGCATTGAACACCTTCTCAAGCGCGCTCGGGTCGGGTTTTTCGTCTTTCTGAACGTAGGAGAGTGCTCGGAGCCTAAACAACTTGTCGAGCCAGTTCTCGTACATCTCCACCGAGCGGGAGGTATCCGTGGCGTTCGCCCAGAAGGCAAGCTTGCGATCGTCTCGGTTCTGCTGAGACATGGTGATCTCACCAGCGGGTGCTGTGAGTTTCACGTTGATGACCGCCTCTTCGTCCGCGCCGATCAGCTCTCTATCTGGCAGTCTCGACTTGGCGTGCGCGATCGGGCGAAGGATATCGGCGTCGACCAGATAGACCTCACCACTTTCTACGTCTCGCACGTAGCGATCCCGCGTACCGAAGGCTTCGCCACCAAGTTCGAGTTTCTGCGTACGTCCCTTTCTTTGGATTTCCAGCCACGCTTCGGGAGCGTCTAGCTCCAACTCGGCGAGCTTGGCGTCATCGATATCAGGCAGCAAACGCATCGCGAACAGAGGAGAGAAACTCTCGAGCAGCGCGCCAGCGGCCTCGCCCCCTTTGAATTCCGTCGTCGTCACTTCGACCACTTCTTCTTGAGCCACGTCGTTTGCAGCAACTTCTGTGGCAGCGTCTTCCGCTGTGCCGTCCGCCGCCGCGACATCTTCCGATTTAGGCGGGGTGTCGTTTGCTGGGTCTGTACTCGGCTCTGGCTTAGGTTTGACGACCTTTCGAGCGTCTACTTTGACCCAGGGGTAAGCGTCTTCACCCGTGCCGCGTAGCTCGATGAGCGCGTCGGCTTTTTCGTCGTGGTAGCGGATGGTTTCGATCTCCGAGACATCTCCACGAAAGACAATGATGTCGCCTTCTGTTTCGACTTCTTTCTCTTCATCGGTCCAGCGGTAGAAGCTTCCTGCCAGCAGGAGCGTCAACAACGCGGCGTAGTGCTTGGCTTTCATGCCTCACCCCCTTCGGTCTTCGCACCCTCGTCAGGTCTTCGGCTCCGTAATCGCAGCATCCCGATCCCGAATATAAGCACGGGGAACATGAAGCTGGTGCCGAAGAACCAAGCTTTCTGTCCTTCGCGTGTGTGTTGGATTTTCACGTCCTCTTCGCTGTTCACCGTGCCCGCCAACTCCTCTTCGCCAGCGAGCCAGTGGGTCGCGTCCAAGACGAATTGTGCGTTGGCTTTGTTTGGGATGGCGCCATCAGAAAGGAACGTGGCGTCGGAGACGACCACGGCTCGGTAGTCCGAGTCTGTGCTTGATGGTCCTTCCGCAACGGCCGCGAGCTTGTGAACCTTGCGTGCTTCCGTGTCTTCGTCGAACTCGTAGTTTCCGTTCGTGTCCGACCAGGTCTTGGGTAATGACCGGACGGTGACAGTGACTTTGCCACCTTTGCCTTCCAACTCGTCGAGCGAGCCAGCTCCCGGCGTGATCATCCAAGCCTGCGCGCTGTTCTTCGAGAGCGTCGTGACGGTGGGGTGGGAAGAGTAGCGATTGGTCACAAGGTTTGTACGGTCTGTTAGCCCACGGGTTTGCAGTACGTACTTGTCGTCGGTTGCCAGCGAGACGTCTGTGAATGAGATGCCCATCGGCTCAATGAGTCCCGAGAAGTCCCCTTCTTGGCCAGGCTCAAGGGCGATGAAGAGGCGGCCCCCACGTTCGCGGTATGCATTGATTGCAGCGGTTTCTTCGGGTAGCAGGTCCGAAGTGGGGCCCAGGATGAACACGATGGTCGCATCTTCGGGCACGCTATCGGTGAGCCCTTCGCCGATGCCTAGTTCGTCGACCTTGTAGTTCATCATCTCCAGCAGTTTTTTAAGGTTGGAGATCTTCGTCAGCGGCCCGTCCTTGGACTGCCAGTGCATTTCGCCGTGCCCCGAAACGAAGTAGGCGGTGCGCTTGCCTTTAGCGATCTTTAGCAGCGCCTTTTGGACTTCAGTGTCTAGCTTTTCAAGCTTTCGCTTGGCCTTGTCGAAATCGGTCCCGACCTTGATGGTCTCCGTCTTTTGCTCGTCACCTTCTCCCACAACAAACGCTATCGTGCCGTTTTTACGCACTTTCAGCGCTTCGGCGCGTTGTGGTGCGAACGCGTGGTCTTCCCATTCAACCTTAAAGTTTTGTCCTTCGAGGGCTTCGAAGTAAGGCCGTACTTCACGGGCCACTTCACTCGCAGACGCGAAGAAGAGCACGGCAGTGACGGGCTCTGTGAGGTTGTCGGTGATTGCACGGGTAGAGGTACCCGCGTCCGTCGTGCGGAAGTAGGTCAGATCCCAGCGCTTGTTGAGCTCCGTTCCGAGGTAGTTCAGCGGGAACACGAGCGCGATCGCGAAGGCGATAGAAAGGCCAGTGTCTACCGCCTGACGGAGTCGAGTGGGGGGAACGGCCAGTGGTGTCGCGCGGATCGCGCGATCGATAAGGGTCATCGTGAGAAGGCTGGCGATCCCAGCGATGGGCCAGAGCACGCCCAATATCCCGAGGTATCGGTGCTCTGCGTCTTCAGAAAGCCCAAGTAGATCAAGCGCGTTGTCGGTCGTGCAGGCGTACAGCGCGAGGCTTCCAAGGAAGATGAGCCCGTAGCGCAGGCTCTTCTTCAGCGCGGGCTGTGCGTTGCTTTGAACGCTTGCAGCGCGTTGACGGCCAATCATCGTGCCGAGCACGAGAAGGAGACCTGTACCCGAGAGCACGAGGCGCGTGGAGCCTTCACCGAATGTGCGCTCTCCCAAAAATAGGAGCGCTGCGCCGAGTAAAGTCAGTAGCATATTGGTGCTCATTTCCATCGCCTCCCCGCGAGATTGCGTGTCGAGAAGAGCAGGAAAAGCCCGGTCATTGATGCGAAGAAGATCAGGCTCTCGGTGTTGATTTCGCCTTTAGAGAACGGTTGGTAGTGCCGGTCGTAAAGGGCGGAGTAAGAGAGCACCGCTTCGAAAGGCGGGTCTGCGATCCGCGCGAGCATCCAGGCGAGAAGGAAGAGTACGACGACGATGCCACCGACCGCGCCGGCGACATATTGGTTTGGTGTGAGAGAGGAACTCCAGACTCCGATAGCCACGGTCGCACCGCCCAAGGCGAGCAAGCCGATGTAGCCCGCAGCGATCTGCCCCAAGCTCACTTTTCCGTTCACGAAGATAAGCGCCGGCATGTACACCGTCAGCAGCGTGAGGAGTGCGATGACGCCAAAGCCGGCGAGGAACTTGCCCCACACGATCTGCGCGTCTGTCACCGGTGAGGTGTCGAGTACAAGCAGCGTTCCTTCGGATTTTTCTTCTGCGAAGAGCCGCATCGTCAAAATCACGGAGGCAATCATCGTGGTGCCAGCCGAGAAGTAGAAGAACTCGTTCAGTACGTCGGTGGAGTATTTTGCGGAGTTGCCGAGCGCGTATGCGTTGAAGAGCAGCCCGTCCACGAGGAGGATCGCGGCGATTACTGCGTGCCCCCATGGCGTGTTGAAGTACCCAGCGAAGTCTCGTTTTGCGATGGTCAGTGAAGCGTTCATGTGGCCTCCACACGCGTGAGATCAAGGAAGACCGTTTCGAGTTCGGAATCGTCGCCTGACAGTGATCGAATCCCGAGTCCTGCATCGGAAAGTGCTTTAACGACAGCCTCTCTATGGTCCCCCGTGAGTGTCACACCGAGTGTCAGAACGTCTCCATTCGTCGCTTCGACGTTCCATTTTTCGACGCTTTCGTTGTCGTCCAGTGTGGCGCTGACACTTTCGGTGGTGCCGCGAACCGTGAGTCGGATGCCCGCACCACCTTGCACACGCGCAGACAATTCAGCCTCTGTCCCGTCGGCGACGATACGCCCCTCCGAGAGCACCAGAATCCGGTCACAGGTCTGTGATACTTCCGCGAGGATGTGGGAGGAGAGCAGGACTGTACAGTCTTGGGCGAGCCCGGAGATGATTTGTCGCATCTCCACGATTTGTGCCGGGTCGAGTCCGCTGATGGGCTCATCTAGAATCACCAGCTTTGGCTGATGCAAGATGGCTTGAGCGATACCGACACGTTTTCTGTAGCCGTGGCTCAAAGTCGACACGACGCGGTCGAGCACATCGGTGATCTCAGTCTGTTCCGCGACGATGCCGAGCCGTGCCTTTGTGGCCTCGGCAGACATTCCGCGGAGTTCTGCGACATATTCGAGAAAGTCTCGAACGCGCATGTCGGCGTGTAGCGGTGGGGTCTCTGGGAGAAACCCGATTTGACTACGTAAGGCGATGGGGGCGTCGTTTAAGTCGTGGCCGTCGATTTTTACCGTTCCCGCGGTGGGCATAAGCACACCAGCGAGCACTTTGAGAGTTGTCGTTTTTCCTGCGCCATTCAAGCCAAGAAATCCGACCACTTGGTTGGAGTCGATTGAGAAATCGAGTCCATCGACAGCTCGGTGACGTCCGTAGTAGCGAGAAAGGCCTTGAACCTCGATCATCGCGGAATCCTCCAGAGCATTGGATAGGGAAATTTAGAGTGATGTACGATGTGTTTTATCGTACGGAGCCTCGCGCCATTATTGGATATCGCCCGGCTTGGCCAAAACGATGATGGCAATGGAATTGAAAAACCCCGCTCGGCCTGCAAGACGAGCGGGGTTTTCGGCCCTCAAGACCCCTTTAAGCGGTCTCTCTCGAGACCCGGCTGGCACCGGAAAAGCCGCCGACGCATGCGGAATTGCTGCGCCGGATACCAAGTGAAACCATTCACTTGGTGCTCTCCAGGGTCTTGGAGGAGCCGCTGGTTTTTATAGAAAGAACCGTGCCAACGACTTTAAATGGCACACTGCGCGCCTGCGGGTGCTTGGAGCGCCCCGGTGTTGGGGCTATGGGGTCACGGATCGGGACAACCTCACCCCAGTCTGAGTGTGAGGTTGGGGCATCCTTGCCCCGAGCGGGCCGGGAGTCAGTGTTGCGGGGTCGCTTGAGGTTTCGGAGCAGGGCCGAGTGTCGCCGAAAGCGCAGGGGTCAGCACTTGCGTCAGGTCTTGTTCTAATTGTCGCAACTGGTGCTGGACCTCGATGATTTCGAGTGTGGCCCAAAGCATTTTGGCTGCTTGCTCTTGAGTGAGTTTTTGAGTCTGGGCCAATACTGCGGCGATTTGGAGTTGTTTGTGTCGGTTGGTGGAGGGATCGGGTGCTGGCAGGGGGTCGACTTCGACCGCACTGTTCCCGTAGTTATTCATCAGCGCGAAAGCGAGTGTGGGCCCGTCGGGCTCTACGAAGCGCATATCCGCCTCATATCTGGGCAATTCTACTTTGCCTAGAAGTGCGGCACCGGCGCGATGGTCCTCGGAGCTGAGTGCTTCCCATACGACTTCCGTCAGTTGTTCTTGTCTGCGCTGTAGCTCTCGGGCGTCGGTAAGGCCCTCTCGCAAGGTCGTGGCAAGCGCCTCGCTAGGGAGTTTGGAGGGGTCTGTTGCGGCCAAGATACGCCAGCCTCGTTCGATATCTCCGGCGCTTGGAGCCCTCGGGCCTGCCGACCGAGATTCAAGTATTTTGCGCTCGGCCGACGGCGCGCCGAGAATGAACCAAAGCGTGCTCAAGATGAGTACGGCCATTGCGCGCAGGAAGATCACTCTGTCCTCCCGATCACTTGCACACGTGTGATCTCGGCCAGCGCTTGCTCTTCTTGGGTGGTCAGAAAGACTTCTACATGCTGGTTGCTTGGAAGCTCGATTTCAATCCAACTCCAATGTCCCGCAAACAACTCGAGGGGGCTGGTCGTAATGCTTTCAGCTTCTTCAGCTTCTTCAGCTTCTTCAGCTTCTTCAGCTTCTTCAGCTTCTTCAGCTTCTTCAGACAGGGTGCGCAGGCCGATTTGAATATCGTTGGGTCCCGTAAGTGGGTTGGCCCAGAAGCAAATCCGTTCCGCGGTACCTTCGAAGAGTGCGGCGGTCTGGCCACGTTTAAGTGAGGTTGGGAGGCCGTACTTCCTCACGTCCAGCGCCAGCGGCAGGTCGTCGACCTGTAGGGCATCCCATGGCGTTTCCGTCACTGTGTTTGGCGTGGATGGGATCTCAAAGACCCAGCCCCACGGGCTTTCTATTTTGGGCGCGCCAAGACTCTGCCGAAGCATGCTCACCTGTGGTTCGGTGAGTAGGTCGGCGGGCACGACATCCCCAGCGAGGTGTTGCTTGTCTGAGGGGACCCGACGATGCACGATGATGTATCGGAATCCGTCGTCTCTCAGCGTCTGAAGGTCCGTGAAGTCCACCTTGTCCGGAGGAGGCTTTCGGGCCAGGTCCAAAAGCGTTTCTAAAAACCCATTGCCCAAGACGTATCGTTTGAAGTCGATGAGATCCGGCCGGCGGATCAGTTGGTTGGAGTTCAGCATCGGGAAGCCGTGTCGCACTTGATAGTACTGGAGCTTCGAAGTCCCGACCGTCACCGGTTGGTAGTGTAGAGGCGCTTCGATGATCGCGCCGCGCGGCAACTCTGTCAGCGCGTCGTAGATCGAAGGGATGGTCGCGTCCGCGAGGCTGCGTGTTGCTGGACGCTCGCCGGACCAGTGAGGCTGGGTGAACGCGATCGTTGCCAGCGTACCAACGATGAAGATGTTGAACTGCCGCCTCCACATCGGTTGAAGAATCGCGAAACCGAGTGCTCCGAGAACGGCTAGGCATTGAAGGGCCAGGACCCCGATTCGATAAGGTCGGTATGCCTTAGTAAAGAACGGGATCCATTCATGTGCCCAGTGGTAGGGCAGGTGGATCCGCGCGGCCCAGTCGGTGACGCCGAGATCGCCGTCGAGGTTGAGGAAGGGACCCAATGTCAGAGTGAGGGCGCCCGCGGTTAAGGCGGCCCATCCGTTTCCTCGTCTTCCGCACGCGGCCCACCCCACAAGGCCAATAATGAACGCGAGCGCGCCAGGCGTGGAGCGTAGCGGGTTTAGTTCGAAGGATCCTCGGATGAGTGCGCGTAGAGGTGTCGAGTTGATACCGACTTGGAGCGCATCGATTGTCTCAAGGAGCTCCACATCGAGTTCGTCCAAGGGGACGTGCCCGTTCATCACTTCACTCGATCTCAGGAGCAGTTCGGCGTCGGTGAACATCTCCGCGTTGTAAGCAGGTCGCGATGGGGTTTCCTTCTCAGCCATCCGTATGAGCGGGTAGTCGAGTGCGGCCCCGAGGCCGACAGACAGTGCGATGAGTAGCAACGCCTTGCGGTGGATGGCCCCGCTGGGACCGAAGAGGTGCTTACGACGATCGAGCAGCTGCCAGATCCAAAATCCGCCGGCGAACAGTACGGCGAACAGCGCATAGTACCAATTGAACGGCCCTATGATAGCCAGCCCCAAGGCTGCAATAGCGGTGCGTTTCCAGGTAGGTTTTCGAGCGAGGTTTATGAGTAGCAAGGCGTGCAGGGGAAGAAGACCCGCTGCGACAAGCTCGATACAACCGGCGGCCCCCTCACCGTAAAAGTAGGGGCTCGTCGCGAAAACACATCCAGCGACTGCCGCTGCCCAGTGTGAGCGGGTGAGCACCCAGCCTAATGCGTGGGCAGCCATACCAGAGGTGGCGACGCCGAGGATGAGGAGCATGTTGTACGAGGCGACGAGCGGCACACCGATTTGATTTAGGGCACTTCCGAACAGTTGAATCGCTGCGTGTCCGAATGACCACAGATCGTAGCCTCTCGGGTACTGGATCAGATCGGTCCATGAACTCCATTCCCCTGCAGCGATACGTTCACCGAGCTGCCAGATCAGCCAGAGAGTCGTCCAGGCGTCGAATCGATCCCCCCAAATCGCGGTGTTTAGGTGAGCGGGCATGGGCCAGAGGAATACGATCGCGCCGATGATGTATAGCGCGCAAATACCGAGGAGTTGCTTTCGTGAGCTGCCGCTCATTCGCCCTCGGGCTCGGAGGCGTTTTCTTCAGCGCTTTCAGCGACGGGGCTTGCGTGACCGAGGTAGATGTCGGTGCCGATCAGCCCGCGGTGAAAGTTGAGTGCTTCGGGGAGCAAGGCGTGTCCCAGCGTGAGCGCGGTGACCAAGTCCAGTGCGGTTCCTGTCAGCCCATCTGTGACGTCCAAGCTGCCTTGATCGAGAAGCCAGAGCGTCTTCGGGTCATTGGATATGCCCGGATCCGCAATACGACGTAGTGAGGCAAATGCGCTGTCTGGCCATGCCGAGGCCATAAGACGATCGTAGAAATCCGGATTGGCGTATCTGGAGGTCGGTCTACGGAGCACGAAGAGCGCGTGTTGCATCGCTTCGCGTTGCTCAGGCTCCAAGGCCCTTGTGAACCGGCTCGCTTCGTTCAGAAGTTCTCGCGTCAATTGGACCCGCGTGGTCGCTTGTGTACGCATTTGCGACGTGTCGGGAGTGAACTCAAAGTCGTCGAAGTTTTCTTCGTCGCTCTGCAACCGTTCAAGGATTTCCTTGTAGGCGGGGCGTCGCGCTTCGATCTCATTCTGATCGCCGCTGACTTCAGCGGCATGCAGACGATTTAATTGGTCGGAGATCTTCGCCGAGGCCTCTTCCATGGTTTGGATTTGTGCGTCGGTTGGGGCGAGTTCGTAAAGCCAGATCGCCAAGCGCACGCGATCACCGAGACCTCGTGCTTGAGGCCCGGCTTCTCCTGCGTGCAGCCACTCCATTACATTGAGCGCTGCTTCTTGTGCACGTACTGGTGTGAACGCACAGAGCACCGCGCAGCACATCGCGATGCGCAGGCTCGTGAGTCGACGGGACCACCTAATGCGGTGATGGGAGCTTACTTGTTGCCCGGCTTTGGACGGGGCGAGGGACGCCACTTCATGAAACCTCCGAAGGGTGAATCGAGAATCTTGAGTATGTCGGGCTGGAGGCCATCTGTCAAAGAATTCGGGAGCGTGGTAGCGTTTGTTTTCGACAAGTCGAGGAGGCCTGTTTGCGGCGGTGGCATCGAATCCGAACGCGCATAGCACGTCGGCGCGCGCTGTTAATGCAGCGTCTTCGAGAGTTCTCCGAACTTTGTCTGGTACATTGGCGCCGAATTCGAAACGCGATGGCGCGACGTCGCGCGCGTTGGCTCCGGCTGCCGCTTACGTTGCGTTTATTTATTTTGTTCTGCGGTCTCGCAGTGTTTTGTGGCACCGGAGAATGGTGGGCCTCGCAGCGTCCGCTGTATGTCCCCGATTGGCAGTTGGGTGGACAAGAGTCGAGAGCCGCGGTGGACGGGCATCCCATACGGCTTTGGGGCATGTATGAAGGCGTTCGAGAAAACGCCGGAGCGTCTGCGACGATTAATCGGTTTGGGATCCGTGGTGATGTCCCCGAAATGCCGCGTCCAGAAGGTCGCCAGCGCGCGGTGGTCATCGGCGACAGCAGCTTCTTTGGTCACGGCGTGGAGGATGACGCGACGAATTCAGCGAAGCTGCAGGCAGCGCTACGTGCAGAAGGCATGGACATCGATGTCGTGAATTGCGCCATCTCCGGCTATTCCATCGCGCAGGCCACTTTACTTATGGACGAGGTCTGTTGGGGTTTTGATCCGACGCTCGTCATCGTCGCGACGTTGTGGAGCGACAATTCGTGGGAGCATTTTCGGGATGAAGATTTGCTCCGCGCTCGCTCGCTCGCAAATAGCAACCCCCTCGTGCACTCAGCGTTTTTCAAATGGTTTGTTTACGAGGCTGGACGTTGGTTGCCGGCGGCTCGGCCCAAGCCGGTGTTTTGGGATCCTTTGGAAGACTGGTCCTCTGGTCTTGAGCGCCGTGTGCCTTTGGCCCGGTACGGGACGCTCATGGATGGTTTGATTCGCGAGGCGGCGGAACGGGGCGCGGGCGTGTTGTTGGTGAAGCCCACAAATGTGTTTTTGGTGACGGGCGCGGCTATCGGTCTGCCGTCTTGGCAGCCCTATATGAACGTCATGAAAGCTCTTAGTGAGCATCATGGGGTACCGCTGGTTGATCTCACGCAAACGCAGCGCGCTGCCTTCGAAGAAGAGCGCGTCACGCAAGACGATCTTTTGATGGACAAGATGCACCCTACGCCACTTGCCAACGACATGATTGCGGGAGACTGGAAGCGTGCGCTTATGTCGGCCGGCTGGCCGAACGAACCCCTTCTTGGAAAAGCTGAACCCGCTGATTTATCGGCGATTGAAGATGTACCGCTACCGACCTCGGGTCGGGACCTTTCCTTTGGCTCGCCGCAACGGAACTTGTTTCCGAGTACGGAGGGTGAGGTCGCGACATGGACCCTGGTAGGGCAGCTTTCGAGTGAAAACTATCCCGTACATGTAGACCTACTCGCAGTAGATGGACGCACACTGGAGCGTCGAGACTTCTCGGTGGGGGGCATGTTTACATTCGACGTGCCGATGTCCGCGGGACACATCACGCTGCATGCGTGGAGCGAGACCGGAGAGCGCGTATCGATGGAACTCATCGCGGGAACTTCCGATATCGAATTGATCGTGCCCTAATTGGACGTCTCCGCAGGGGCCTCTTCGGGGGTTTCGGTATCTTCCGGAGGCGTTGAGTACTGTTTAGAGGGCAGACCTAAAGCGATCAACTGATCTGCGATCGCCTCACCGATCAACCGATTTCCCTTCACCGAATAATGGCCTTCATCGAAAGGGAAAACCATCGCGTCTGCATCGCCACCACAACACGCTCTCATGTTGAGCATGGAGATGCCTTGTTGGTCGGCGTACGCTTGCACGGCTTGTAGCCCTGCCCGGGGTTCAAGTTCTATGGCGCTTGTTCTCTTGAGGTCTCCGTAAGAGGGGAGCTGACCCAGAAGAATGGGTACGCTACGGCTCTCGTTTAGCGCTTTGAATCGTTCGACAGATTCGATGCGGTCTTCGACTGGAACGCGGTCTACACGTCGCTCTTTGGTCATGCCCTCCGCGGGGAGTTGCACGTCTGCTGCGCGGTTGTAGCGCAGCTTTCTCAGGTTGGCGTAGATCCTACTATTCGTCGCGAGCCACACGCGCGTCTTTGCGGTCAAGCTGTTGCCGCCTTCCTGCGACTCCCTATCTGAAATGAGGACTTGGTTTTGATCGTGTAGGGGTAGGAACAAAAGGACTGCATCGGGCCTGTAGTGCTGAATTACCTCTGCATAAAGCCAGATCGCTTGCCACGTGGAGTAGCCAGGCTGAGCCCCGTTCAGCACCTCAATATTTAGGGGGCTTATCGATTGCAGTCGCGCCGCGATGACCTCACCGAGACTGTCCTCGGCGTTGACGCCCCAGCCCATCGTTGTCGAGTCTCCAAGGATCGCCAAACGCCAAGAGTATGGGTTGCGCTCTCGCTCAAGCGTTGTTCTCAGTCCATCTTCGTTGGAGTTGAGTACGAAATTGTGCTCCCGTGCTCTGGTATACGAGAGGTCGGCCTTGCGTAAATTGGGTTGCAATCGCCAACCCCCCAGCGCGTTTTCTTCGTACGCGGGCGGGTGGCCGAGTTTTCGCATCAGCCCTTCGGACGCAAACCAAATACCCGCGCTGATCGCGATGCCAATGAGGATCTTGACGGGGGTTCGGAGTCGGCGCGTATTCCGCCGTCTGCGGGCACGAGGCAAGAGACTAGATCGCGACGTAGATAAATGGAGCCACGGCTTCAAAGGCTTGAATCGTGACAAGCAAGATGCCCAGCATGACGAGCACAAGCACGAGCGGGAGCATCCACCATTTCCCGCCACGGACAAGGAGCGCGAGGAGTTCTCCGATCGTTCCAAGCCTGAGCAGACTGCTTTCCAGGCGCGTCGTCTGCCGTTCTGGGAGTTTGTTGTCTTCTGGTGTCGCGATTTCGCTCATGTCTTCCTCGATCATCGACTGTATCTTAGTCTACTCGAACGACGCGAAAACCCTCTATGTAAAGGGCATCGAGTTCGCTTCGCAGTAATGTGGCTATCGCATCAATAGGTCCGCTAACGATCGGTTCGCCGCGTAGATTGAATGATGTGTTCAACAGAACGGGGACTCCCGTACGTTGGTGAAATTCAGAGAGCAATTGGTGGAAGACCGGTTGCTTGTCTTTATCGACCAGTTGTGCGCGCGCGGAGCCGTCCACGTGGGTTGTCGCAGGGATCTCTGCCCGCTTCTCTTCTAAAACCGGAACCGTCGCCATCATGTAGTGCATTGATGGACGGAGGGCGTCGGGGATGTCGAACCAGTCGTCAGCGTGTTCGACAAGTACAGCCGGCGCAAAGGGTCTGAAGGCTTCTCGAAACTTTATGCGCGCATTTACGCGGTCCCGCATCTCTTCTGTGCGAGGGTCCGCGAGGATTGAGCGATGGCCTAGTGCGCGTGGGCCCCATTCGAAGCGTCCCTGGAACCAGCCAATCACCCCGCCAGCCGCCAATTCGTCTGCAGCGCGTTGCACTGCATTTTCGATAGAGCCGAGATCTTCGAACTCTATGCCTAGGTCGTTCAGGATGCCGCGGACTTCATCACGTTGCCAGGACCGGCCGAGATCACAGCGTTCAAGTGTGTAGCGATCTTCGCCTTTCAGGATCGAGCGCCATGCCCAAAGCGCTGCCCCAAGCGCGCCTCCGGCGTCGCCAGCGGCAGGTTGAATCCAGAGGTTTTCGTAAGGCGATTCCCTGGCGATGCGCTGGTTAGCGACCGAGTTCAGGGCCACCCCGCCAGCGAGACAGAGGTTCTTTCCACCGAGCGTCTTGTGTGCGTGCTTGACGAGATGGAGGAGCAGTTCTTCTGTCAGTACCTGAAGGCTGGATGCAACGTTTGCGTAGTGTTGGCTGTTGGTCTCACCTGGCGTGAAATCTGAACCCGGGAAACGTGGCTCTCCAAGCAATTCAATCAGTTTGGGCGAGTACGGTGTCGTGGAGTGGTGGGTAAAGGCGAAGTATTTCATGTTGAGTGAAAATCCGCCGTCGTCGTGGAACTCCACCAGCTGTCGCATCTTGTCGAGGTAAACAGGCTCTCCGAAGGGAGACATGCCCATCACCTTGTACTCCCCTTCGTTCACGACGAAGCCAAGGAATGCAGTGAGCGTCGAGTACAGCATTCCGATGGAGTGCGGGTAGTGGATTTCGGCGATGGACTCGAGGGTTCCGGCGTCCTGCTGGCCTCGCCATAGCGAGGTCGTTGCGTATTCACCGACCCCATCGATGGCGAGAACATCCGCTTCCTGGAAAGGTGATGCGAAGAAGGCGCTCGCAGCGTGAGACAAGTGGTGTTCCGAGAAAAGAATCCGGTCAGGCGCGATGGCGAATTTCGAAACCAACGCGTTTTTCAGCCACAGTTTGTCCGAGAGCCAAGAGTGCATGGCGAGCACGAAATTTCGCCAGGAAAATGGCGAGGTCGCGACGAGCGTAACGAGGATTCTCTCGAACTTTTTAAGCGGCTTTTCGTAATAGACGAGCGCTTCCAGGTCTGCCGTGGTGATACCTGCTTCATCCAAGCACCATTTGACGGCACGGGTAGGCAGTGCCCGATCATGCTTTATGCGGGAAAAGCGCTCCTCTTGCGCCGCCGCCACGACCACGCCGTCGCGAAGTAGGACCGCCGCAGAATCGTGGTAAAGCGCAGATATTCCTAGGACCCAGCAGCTCAAGATATGTCTCGTCTTTTGTCTTGGTTTAGGCCGGAGATCGTGCTTGCGCTATCGCGGACCTGGAGTCTGGCGCAGGTGCTCGCCAGCCGCCTTTGGAAAGTCGCCCAAACAGCCGAAAAGGGGTCACGACGAGGAGGTAGATAAGGCCAAGCCAGATGCCGGAAACTTTCAACCCGATCACGTTTGCGAAGCGGAGCCACGCTTCTTTTCGAAGCTTCCACCTCATGTCTCGGAACAGCTTGGACATATCTTGGTTTCCGAGAGATTTCAGCGCATCCAGGGTGTACGTGACGTGGTTTTCTTCGTCCTGCAGAATGTCCCGGAGCATCACAAGCGTCTCTTCATCGGGCAGTTCTTTATCGACGTAGACTCTAAATTGTTCGACGGCGTCGGTTTCGGAGAGCGTGACGAAGGCAAGGAAGGTGGGTTCATCCATCTGTTCGAAAAGATAGGATTCGGTCACGATTCCGTGGTCGCCGAGGTAGCCGGCCTCGTCTAAAGCGGCCTCGTCACGTGAGAGCGTGGCCAGTGCTTTGGCGCGCGCGCGAAAAAGCACGGCATGTCGGCCTTCGTCTAGCGCATGAAAGAAATACTCTCGACGGAGTGGGCCTGATTGGGTCAACTCGGCCGCGGCGAGCATGTCGTAGTAGCTCCCGCGCTCCACTTGTGAGAAGTTTTGTAGCAGGCGAGTTCTACGACTAGAGACGTTCCAGGATACCATCCCGAGCGCGTGGAGTAAGCGTTGGCGAAGTAGACCCATCGTGTACCACTATTATAGGACAGCATGTCGATTCGCCTATCTAGTAGCCGACGAAAGTTCACAAAGCGCCATTTTTTCGGACGCTTTGTTGTGGCGCTTTTCACGGGAATCGGTATTTTTCTGATCGTTAAGGGCCTGACGGGTGGGTCTGAATTGGACTCCCCGGTTGCGTTGAGCTCGACTTCTCCGGCTGTGCAAACTCCGGATGCCACGGTGACTGCTCCAATCATGGGTCCTCGTGTTTATCGATCGGACGCGCCGGATAAACGAGAAGATGCTGGTGCGGTTGCGGTTTGTCCTGGCTGCGATGTGGTGCTCATTAGTGTCTGCTCTCTCCGCAAAGATCATGTGGGCGCATACGACGGGGTAGAGGTTGCCACGCCTTATATCGACCAGATCACTGCCGGTGGGACACGCTTCGACAGCGCCTATGCCGCTTCAAGCTTTACTTTAGCGGGCTTGACGGCCGTTTTGACTGGGCGATTTGGGAGCACCACGGGCGTCACCGGATGGGACAAAGGGCTTACCCAGGACGTCACGACTTTACCGGAAGTGCTTGGCTATTATGGCTACGCGACGGCCGCCTTTACGACCGACGCACCCTCTGGTTTTCGACCTGAATACGGTTTGGACCGTGGTTTTCAGTATATGGAAATCAGCCCACCTTCTCCGGGCACGCCTGACGGTCGACATGTGCCCGGCCCGAAGACTGCTCCAGGGGATGTCGCTCAGCCGATGGCGGACTGGATCCTCAAGCAACCCAGTGATCGCCCGCTTTTCGCTATGCTGCATTCGCGTTCAGCACATTTTCCGTTCGTCGTTGAGGCTCCGGAAGAGGGCAGTGATCCTACGGGAATGGGCCGTGCTTTGTGGTTTGCAGGAATGAACCAGCAGCTGGAAGAGAGCACGGGTGGCATGCCTGGGATGGATGGCGGTACCAACCAGAAAGGCATCGTAAAGTTGGTCGGTGAAGACCCGCTGCAGGCGTTGGTGTCTCAAGTCGGCCAGTCTGCGGTCGATGTTTGGAATCACCACTATCTAGAGTCTGTTGAGCGGATGGACGCAGATGTCGGGCGCGTGGTGGAGGCGCTCAAGTCTTCCGGCCGGTGGGACCGCACGGTTTTGATCTTGGTGGCTGACCACGGAGAGTCGCTGGGCGATCATCAAGAGTTTCTACATGGCGATAGTTACTTTGATGCCGTTGTCCGGGTGCCGTTGTTGCTTCGAGTACCGGGAATGTCGGGTCGAAATGAAGGCATTCAGTCACTCGTGAGTCATGTTGATTTGTTGCCCACCATTCTTGAATTGGTTGGGGCGGTGGTCCCTGCGGGTATTGATGGTGTAAGCATCGTTCCCGCACTTTCTGCACCCAATACTGAAATTCGGAAAACGGCGCTCATCGAAGGTGGGGTCAGCTGGACACCCAGAGACACCATGCGTGGCGCCGT
>Ga0163179_10000369_pt1 | contig 32292 bp, 63 predicted proteins | sample AtlANTMetagenome_FD_109643 | JGI IMG/M metagenome (GOLD analysis project Ga0163179, IMG submission 109643) | Marine eukaryotic phytoplankton communities from the Atlantic Ocean - Atlantic ANT 2 Metagenome | ecosystem: Environmental > Aquatic > Marine > Oceanic | place: North Atlantic Ocean... | reverse complement strand
TATAAAGAAGCAACAGAACAAGAAATAAAAGAATGGCAAGAAGGTGATAGGACTTGGTGGGCTGATAGAGCTCTCCATTTTGTAGCGATAGCAACAGTAACCCAATTCCTTATGCTTGGATTTATGGGTTTATCCTTTTATCTTATACAACTTGGATCACAAGTATAATGAATATAGAAATATATAGTAAACCACAATGTCCATACTGTGATATGGCAGAAAGAATAGCACAACAAGTAATACAGGAGTCTAGTCATAAATACCAAAAATTTATGCTGGATGTAGATTTTAATCGTGAAGAGCTTATGGATAAATTTCCAGGCGCAAGAACTTTTCCTCAGATCATCGTAGATGGAGAAAAGATTGGTGGTTATACAGAATTTAAGGCTCTAATCGATGATAAAAATTATTAATTGTCCAGAATGTTTAAGAACTTCTGAAATTATTTCAGAACACATCGAAGGCGATAGGTTTTTAGAACCAAGGTTTTGTCCATTTTGCGGATACGAGGATATAGATGAATATGATGAAGAAGATATTGATAATGACCCTGATATGTAGTGGTTGTTCTACAATAGAAGTACTGCCAGGATTATGTTATAGTGATGCTAAACAAACACATTTATGCGAGCAACCAGCTCCATTAGATCCAGAAACAGAAGAATGCATACAAAAGGGCGATTGTAAGTATGTATAAATACTTATATGAATCAATGGATTTATAAAGGTAAGACATATGAACCGCCCGTAGATTTTTCTACAGATGATTATTATGGATTTGTATATCTTATTACTAACAGAGCAACAGCAAAAAAATATATCGGAAAGAAGTTCTTTTGGTCTAAAAAGACTTTACCAAAAACAAAAACCCGTAAACGAAGAAAGATTACTTATGTCGAATCAGATTGGCGTAAGTATCATGGCTCGAATCGTGTTCTGAATGAAGAGATTGATGTTGCTGGACATGATTTTTATTACAGAGAAATACTACATCTGTGTAAAACTAAAGGAGAATGCGCTTATATGGAAGCAAAAGAACAATTCGAACGAGATGTTCTACTTACAGATGAATACTATAATGGTATAATAAGCTGTAAAATAGGCGCTCAGTCAGTAAAAAACTTAAAATAATCGTTTACATTTGCCACGAAATGTGGTATAATATACATATGAAAGAAAAAAATAACGTGATTCCTTTCCCAATGGACCGTATACCGGGTAGTAAAGAAGAAAAAGAGCTAGAACAACACAATATATTCGAAGATTCTGTATCACTTGCTCAATATATTTTCGAAGGTATCGATGCTATGACACAATCAGAAGAGATAGCTGAATACCTAAACGAGTTTGATGCTAAAGCAGAAGGTACTCAAGAAAATAAAGATATGTGGGTTATACTTAATATGCTAGCAGCAGTTATTGTACGTAATAAAGGTGGAGAACATTTTTTTATTCGAGAGCTAGATCATTTATATAAAGAACTTAAAATGGTTGATGCTGGATTTGAACCGTTAGATGAAGATGGAGAAATTTGGTTTGAACCATGGACAAAAGAACTAGAAGATCAAGTTGATACTGAATTTAAACCATCAACCCCAGAAGAATTTGAAGAACATTGTAGACAATTATATGGTGATAGTATGCCTGATATTGAAGATTTACAAGAAACAGTAAAACGTGAATTAGAAGAACTAAAAAAAAATTCTGAACTAATTTTTGATTCGGGAGAGAAAGATAATGATACTACTTGATTATAATCAAATTGCTTTATCGAATATTATAGTACAAAAGATAGATGATGAAGCTCTTATAAGGCATATGATACTTAACAGTATTCGTATGTATAATAAAAGATACCGTGAAGAATATGGCCAAATGGTTATATGCGCTGATGGAATGAATACTTGGAGACGAGATTACTATCCTGAATATAAAGCATCTAGAAAAAAATCTAGAGATAGTTCAGGTATGGATTGGAATGCTATTTTTAATTCATTAAATATGGTAAGAGAAGAAATTAAAGAAAATCTACCATATAAAGTTATGCACATGGAAGGTTGCGAAGCAGACGATCATATTGGTGTACTTACACTCTTTACTCAAGAATTTGGACAAGATGAACCAGTAATGATTATATCTTCTGATAAAGACTTTATACAATTACAAAGATTTAAAAATGTAAAACAATATTCACCCATACAGAAAAAAGCTGTAGTAGATAAAAACCCTAGAAAATATCTATGGGAACATATATGTAGAGGTGATAAAGGTGATGGTATACCTAATGTTTTATCTCCAGATGATTGCTTTACTGCAGAATTAAGACAAACACCATTACAACAAAAACTTATCGATACTTGGTTAGAGGATGAAAGTATTATGCCGACTGAAGTTCAAAGAAACTTTACTAGGAATAAAACTCTTATAGATTTAACTCAAATACCTGAAGTCGTAAGTCAAACTATTATAAATAATTTTAACGAGCAAAAAACAGCTCCAAAAATGAAAGTTCTAAATTACTTAATTAAGAAAAGATGTAACATGTTGATTGAATCTGTGGAGGAATTTTACAATGGCTAAGCCTATCATGATATCAGAAATTCTAGAAAAAGCTGGACAGCTTAAAACTAGAGATGAGAAGAAAGAGTTTCTTCTTCAAAATAATTCAAAACCCTTAAGGAATATATTAAAAGGTGCGTTTGACAAATCAATCGTATTTAATTTACCTAAAGGAGAACCGCCGTATCGTAAAGACGATGCACCGAAAGGTTATGAAATGAGTAACCTTTATAAACTATCACCAAGATTTAAATACTTTAATACACCAGGAGTTGGAGATCAATTAGTACCAGCTCGTAGAGAAAAAATGTTTATCGATATGCTAGAAGCACTGCACCCTAAAGAAGCAGAATTAGTAATAGCAATGAAAGAAAAAAAGCTAGTTGGAAAATATAAAGGTATTACTAAGAAATTAGTAGTAGAAACTTTTCCTACATTGATAGCTGATGGGAGTACAAGTTCCGAGAGTGAAGAGGAATAGGTACTAAATATTAACTAAACAACTAAGGAGGTCACACTTAAATCTCAATATTATGTTTTAATAATCATTAAAGGAGATTCTATGAATGGAATTAACAGTCTCAGAAGAGACATTTTGGATATAAAACATTATCAATATAGACTTAAGAGTCGAGGGAAAGATAGATTAGCTGCAAGAGCTCAACGAAAGAAAGAGAACTTAAAAGCTACTATCAATGATTTGCAATACGGAGATAAAGGAGGATTGACTTAAACAAAAACACAGTGAAGGGCCAATGCGCATTGGTCCTTTACATTTGACTGAAAGTGTGGTATAATATATATTATGAATATTTTTATTTTATCAGATGAGCCAACAAAAGCAGCTCGAGAACATAACGATAAACATGTCGTTAAAATGATTCTTGAGTCAGGACAAATGCTGTCAACTGCTCATCGAATGCTCGATGGAAAAGAGTATATAGAAAAATCTCGTACTGGAAGAAATGTACGTAGATGGAAACATCCTGATTCAAATATGGAAAGTACTTTATACAAAGCTGTTCATATGAATCATCCTTGTACTATCTGGACAAGGGAAACACAAGGTAATTATTACTGGCATTTTGAATTATTCAAAGCATTATGCGAAGAATATATTTATCGATACAAAAAAATACATGCAACTCAAGAAAAACTAATGGAACTATTAAGCCATCATCCAAAGAATATATTGGATGCTGATCAAACACCATTTGCACAAGCAATGCCAGATTACTGTAAGAATATCGATGCAGTAAAAGCTTATCGCAAATATTACATACATGAAAAAAATGGATTTGCTAATTGGAAAGGCAGATCAAAACCAAGGTGGTATAATGCCTAATTATGATTTCTTAAATACTGAAACTAATGAAGTAGTTGAAGTAACTATGAAAATTGCTGAACTTGATGATTATAAGAAAAATAATCCTCATATGAAACAACAAGTAACCGCTCCAAATATGATATCAGCGCTAGATGGAGCAACGCTTAAAAAGGCTGGAGATGGCTGGAAAGAAGTACAAGATAGAATAAAAGGTGGAATGCCACCAAGATTAAGAGGAAATATAAAAACAAAATGAAATATATAAAAAAACCAATAATGTTTGTGATTGATTGCTGGAGAATTATAATGGACAATAGGTATAATCCATTAAGACATATTGGTGATCCATCAATACAAGCTTATTTTACCATGGCATTATTTATTATGTGGAGTGCTTATTTTGGAATTGTAGCATGGGTTTGGATTGGATGGGAGAACTATAGTATAGTATCTTCTATCTGGGTACACTTAGCTGTAATTATTCCTATAATGGTAACAAACATGACATTCAGATCAGCTGAAGAAAATGGTAGAGTTTGGGTCAAAGATTGGAATAAATATAAAACCTTTAAGGAAAAGAAATAATGGAGTTTAAACATGAACCAATTGATCTTGGATATAATGACTTGGTGGCAGTTACTTCTAAGTCTGGTAGAGTCTACACCGATCCTGATAATAATACTTATCCTAGTATTACAACTGTTCTTTCGATATTAAGCGAAGATGCAATTAAAGCATGGAGAGCAAGAGTAGGACCTGAAGAAGCAAATAGAATTAGTAGAACAGCAAGTACTCGTGGTACTGCAGTTCATGATTTATTAGAACGTTATGTAAATAATGATCCAGAATTTGATAAAGGCGTTATGCCTCATATCATGCAAAGCTTTCATGATGTTAAACATGTATTAGATCGTTGTATAACAAAAGTTTATGCACAAGAAGCTGGACTCTATTCCAAACATTTAGGAGTAGCGGGAAGAGTAGATTGTGTTGGTCAGTGGGAAGGAGTTGATGCTATTATAGATTATAAGACTTCAAAGAAACTGAAAAAGAAAGAATGGGTACATGGTTACTTTATGCAATGCGCAGCTTATGCTGTCATGTGGGAAGAAAGAACTGGAATGCCTATAAAAAAATTAGTAGTATGTATAGCCGTAGATAATGAAGACCCACAAGTTTTTGTCGAAGACAGGGATAATTGGACTGAAAAGCTTATAGATACTATTGCAGAATATAAAAGGAGAAAAGGTTTATGAACGAACCAAGAGTAATGCTTGCTGTCGGCAATGAATTTCCAGAATGGGAGTTAGATGGTGTTGCTGGTACAACAAGCGAAATACAAAGAATAAGCGGCCAAGGGCAAGTTGGATGGAAGGTATATTATTTTTATCCAAAAGATTTTACATTTATTTGTCCAACTGAAATATGTGCCATGGACGATATAAGAGATGAAGCTACTGTATTTGGAATAAGTGGCGATAATGAACATTGCAAAGTTGCATGGAAGAATTCAGATGAAAATCTAGGTAAAATTAAACATACACTCTTAGCTGATGTAGGTTTAAACCTAGCTCATTCTGTAGGTGTGGTTGATAGTAATAATGAAGTCTGTATGAGAGCTACATTTATTGTAGATCCACAGAATATTATTCAATCATTAAGTGTAAATGCTTTAGACACTGGTAGAAGTGCTAAAGAAATTAAAAGAACTCTCATGGCATTAAAAGCTGGTGGATTAACTGGCTGTCAATGGGAAGCAGGAGATACGTTCGTAGGATGAATTTAACTAAATCAACAAGCGCATATAAAGGTCCGTTACTCGAAGCTTTAATAAAGAAATTAGAAGGTGATATTGCAATTGCCCAAGCTAATGTAGAAGTATATAAGAGTAATTCAATTGGTATCGGAGAACATCCCGGTATTGTTGAAGCGATGGAAACTGAAATTGCTAAAATAGCTGAAGCTGATGACAAAATAGCGACCATTAAGAAATATTTTTAATTATAAATAGATTATATCGTTTACTTTTTACTAAAAATGTGGTATAATATATTAAATGAAAAATTTCGCAACATATCTATCAGAAGCTAACAGAGGTCTTACGATCTTTGATATCGATGATACTATGTTTAAGACTAAGGCGAAAGTCGAAGTCGTAAATAAAAAGACTAATAAGAAGAAAGAACTCACACCTAAGCAGTTTAATACATATAAACTAGGAAGAGATGAGGATTTTGACTTCGGCCAATTTAAGTCGGCAGAAATATTTAACAAAACTGCTATGCCAATTGGCAAAATGATTTCTAAGTTTAAACTAATACTTAAGAATGCTGTTAAAAAAGGTTCAAAGGTTATTATTGTTACAGCAAGAGCTGACATGGACGATAAAAAACTTTTTCTAGATACTTTTAGAGCGCATGGAATAGATATAGATAAAGCTCACATTTATCGAGCTGGTAACTTAGGACTAAAGGGAAGTGCAGATGCAAAAGCACAAGTATTCAAACAATTTCTTGATACAGGAGAATACAGTAGAATAAGACTATTTGATGATGATGTCAGTAATTTGAAAGCATTACTATCTCTCAAAGATGAATATAATGATGTAGACTTTGAGGCATGGAAAGCCGATCGTAAAGGAAAAATAAAAAAGGTGAAGTAATGCCAACTAAATTTAAACCATCACAAACAGTAAGACTCAGAGGAGCAACTAAAGCAACAACTACTAATTATTATATTAAAAATATTTCTCAAACAGAATTATTTGAAGCATTAAATAATAGTAGTACAACTCCTAAAAGAAAACAAAAAATTAGAAATGAATTAGTTCGTAGAGGAATTAAAATAGTTATGGTACCTAAAAATGTCTAAACAATGGCATGGTGGTAAAGGAGATACACCAAGAGATCCAGATCATATTAAATATAATGATGGATGGGAGCGTATATTTGGAAGAAGTAAACCAGAAATTAAAGCTAGGAAAATTCAACCGTCTCATTCAGTTACACAAACTCATAAAGATAAATCAAAAGTAATTCCTAGAAATTATAAATATAAGAATATAGAGGAATAAATATGGCAGATGACTTATTAAAATTTGACTTCGGATTTACTGCAGTAGATGAAAGTGAACTTGACGCAGTACAAGAAGTTGCTAATAAAGCTACTTCAGCTTCTACCGAAGCAAAAAATTTAGAAGAGAAGCTAAATAATCTATATAATGCAATTCAACCGTTACTTAGTAACTTAAAACAAAACCCTGAAAAGGAATATATATTGTGGCCAAATAGAACTGAAAAAATTGAGGCATTTGAGGACCACATTAGGAAAATAATGAAATGAACATAGATAAATTAAGAGAGCAATTAACAATTGATGAGGGTAAGGTAAATGAAGTTTATCATGACCATCTTGGTTATCCTACTTTTGGTATCGGCCATCTTGTGCTTGATAGCGATGAAGAAAGTGGAGCGCCTGTGGGAACGTCAGTTTCAGAAGAAAGAGTAATAGAATGTTTTGAAAAAGACGTCGAAGCTGTTTTAGAAGATTGTGAAAAGTTATATAAAGACTTTGATGAACTTCCTGAAGAAGCTCAACAAGTTATTGCTAATATGATGTTTAATATGGGATTAACTCGTTTGAGTAAATTCAAAAAAATGAAAGCAGCAGTAGATGACCGTGATTGGAAAGAAGCTGGTGTACAAGGTAGAGATTCTCGCTGGTATAAACAAGTAACGAATCGTGCCGAAAGATTAATGCAACGTTTAGAAAACATATAGGAGAAAGAAATGATTTTAGATATATTAGGATCAGAAGGAAACTTAGCCTCAGCAAGTAATGTTGATCGCGCAAAGTTAGTAAGAGTATTAAATAATAAAACATCAGTGCAAGTAATTACACTTAAAAACGCAGGTGGAACTACACTTGGTACTATTACTTTAGCAGCTGGAGAAGTAGTTATTATGGAAAAAGAACATACTGATACTTTAACTGGTGCAGCAACATCATTAGCAGTGGCAGTAGCATATAAAAATTAATGGCGTACTCACGTAAAGTAGTAGATCGATTTGAGGATGTTTTAAACAATCCTGAAAAACATGGTGTTGGAAGATTCGATCCAAAAGACCCCAATGTAGTTACTGGTTTAGCTGGTGCACCTGCATGTGGTGATGTTATGAAGCTAGATTTAAAATTAAATCCAGATACTGATGAAATACTTGACGTGAAATTTAAAACATATGGATGTGGTTCAGCAATTGCTTCATCTACTATGTTTATTGAAATGCTAAAAGGTAAAACATTATCAGAAGCTAAGGAAATAAAAGATAAAGATATAGCTGATGCTTTACAATTACCACCAATAAAACTACATTGTTCTGTATTAGCAGAAGAAACTATTAGACATGCTATTAAAGATTGGGAAGAAAAAACTTCTCATCGTAGACATAATAACCCGCCAAAAGAAAAGTGGGAGGATCCAAATGGCTATGGATACTAAAGGAAACTCCTATGGAACTCACGGATAAAGCAATTGAAAAACTTATTGAAAAAACTTCGCCAACACGCGACATCATTCGGATTGGTCTTACTTCTGGTGGTTGCGCTGGGTTCGAATATATTTTTGATTATGAATCCACAATACGATCCAACGATACAGTGTATGACTATGGCGCATTCAGACTTGTCATCGATTCAGTGTCAATACCCTACTTCGAACATGCATCCCTAGATTATGTTATCGAAGGCATAAACGAACAATTCAAAATCATCAATCCTGATGAAAAATCCGCATGCGGATGTGGTGTTTCCGTACAATTCTAAATTCCAACTTGTATAAATAGATATATGAGTGATATTTTCACATTGATTGCAGACGTCGGTGCGCCTATAGCTGGTGCAATAGTTATGGGATTCTTTATATTCTTAGTATTAAAACAAATACTAGAAGGTATAGTAGACCAAATCGGAACGTTAACTATGTTTTGTGAAAGTTTAGAAAATAGAGCAAGAACTATGAGTAATGAAATGATTAAAATTGATATGTTAGTTTCTTCTGCTTTAGAATTAAGACCTGATATTGAAAGGGTTGCAAGAGCAGAAAACTTTATAGAGGATGGTAAACTCGACGTAAGAAGAGACTAATGGATATAGCTCAAGCAATATCCGATTACGGGTTCCCAATTGTTATGGCAGTTGGAATGGGTTATTTTATATACTACATTTGGTGGTTTATAGGGGAAAAAATAGACCCAGCATTAGAAAAAATGCATTTTGCTCTTATAAGAGTTATTGATCAAACTAGGATGTTAGATCAAGACTTAATACGACTACAACAAAAGGTTGATGTTGTATTAGAATATCGTGAAAACGAAAAAAAGAGGAAAGAAAATGAAAAAAATACTCGCAATACTACTGATGCTGACAATCAGTCAGATGTCGGTTGCTGACGAATTAGTTCATAAATTTAAGTCACCATCATTTAGTGGTATTGGACAGTCATCACACTATTTAACTATTGAAAACCAAGAGTTTTCTCGTAAACAAGCTATAGCAGAAGATATAGAATCTGCTTTATTAGCAGCTCAAAGAGAAGAAGAAAATTCTACGCTCGCCAAATTTATGCGTAACCTTGAAAGTAGGATATATGCGCAATTAAGTAAACAATTAGTAGAAAAATTATTTGAAACATGTAGTGCCGAAGCTGTAGCTGCTGGAACATGTTCAGAAACAACATTTGGTAGTTTTGTCCTTGAAGGTAATACAATTACTTATCAAAAAACTACATGTGATGCAACGCTTTGGGCTTGTACTCAGGGAGATCAAGTTATTGTTATGACAATATTAGCAGAAGATGGAACGGAAACTCAAATTGTAATACCGATTGGAGCAGGAACAGCAGGTAGTGGAACAGGTTAAAAAACTAAGTTTAATATTTACAATCATACTCGTGTCAGGATGCGCGAGTATTCCTAGCATGACTGATTCATGTAAAGGAAGTTTAATGGAATATTACGGAGAATGCGTTGAAGCACCTGAAGTAGTAAGGATGCCAACATTCCAAGAATTATATGATCTACCAGCTCCAGAAAAACAACCAGTAGTAGCAGTATATAAGTTTCCTGATCTAACAGGTCAAAGAAAACAAAAAGGTGATGTTGCTATGTTTAGTACTGCAGTTTCTCAAGGTGGAGAAACAATGCTAATTGATGCATTAAAAACTGCAGGTAATGGAACATGGTTTAGAGTAGTAGAAAGAGTAGGAATAGACCACTTAACAAGAGAACGTCAAATCGTTCGAACAACAAGAGAACAATATGGAGAAGAAGATAAAACAGGTTTAGCGCCACTTCTTTTCGCAGGAATCATTCTTGAAGGAGGTATCATTGGATTTGATACTAATATCGAGACTGGAGGAGCAGGAGCTAGATATCTAGGAATAGGTACATCACGTGCTTATCGTAGAGATATAGTTACTGTTCATTTAAGAGCCGTTAGTACATTGACGGGTGAGGTTTTATTAAATGTACAAACATCAAAAACTATTTTAGCAGTAGCGAATGGTTATGATGTTTTTAAATTCGTCGATATGGAAACCCAACTTGTAGAAATAGAAGATGGGATAACTGAAAATGAATCGGTAACGCGGTCACTTCGCTCATGTATTGAAGCGGCTGTGTTAGAGCTTATATACCAAGGTCATGATAATGACTTTTGGGTAATTAAAGATGGGCATCGTCATCCACATGGAGAACATGGGAAAAACGATAAACATCAAATAGAGGAAAATATAAATGAAAATGCAAACTAAAATATTAGCATTTGCGATTTTATTATGTAGCCCTGTATTTCTGTTCGCTGGAGCAAATGATAATAAAATATTATTAGACCAGAGTGGTGACACACTAACATTAACCATTGATCAAATTGGTTATGGTAACAAGTTGTGTGGATCTATGTCTGGTAGTGATTGTGCTACAGATTGGACTTTAACCGGTAATACTGTAACAATGGACATTGATATGATTGGTAACTTAAACCAAATCTTCGGACCAACTTTATTTGATAGTACTGATGTTGACTTAAAGTTAACTGGTAACTCAAATATATGGGATTGGAATGTTGGTTATGGTGGAAGTGCTGATTCATCAACTGTTGACGTAGACATAACTGGATCTTCAAACACATTTGATATTGACTGGGGCTATGCAGCTTCAGCTGAAAGATTAAATATGGATCTAGATATTACAGGTGGATCAAATGTTTGGGATATCAATATAGATGCTGACGACGTAACGTGGGACATCGATGTTATTGGTAGTTCAAACAATTTTGCCACAACACAATCTGATGGAGCGTATCAATCAATTACTTTAGAGTGGATTGGTAGTTCAGGGGATATAGATATTCTACAAACATCAGGAACATGTCCTACGGGAGTCTCTGGTTGTTACGGAATTATAAATGCAGATTTTGATAGCGAAAATGCAGTTGTTAACATTAAGCAAAAAGATACTGGCGATTAGTCTATTAGCTAGTTCTTTTGTTTATGCAGAAGAAATTGCTGATATCACAGAACACAAGGGCAGTGGTGGAATCACCCGTCAGGGAGAATCATTCGCCACTGAACTTGGACTGGATGTCATGCAAATGGATGAAATAGAAACGGCAAAGGGAAGGCTTAAATTAACATTCCTAGATGATACAGTCTTAAGAATGACTGAGCATACAAAAGCAGTACTTACTAAATATTATTATGATCCATCGAATCCAAAGAGTAGTTCGATGACTATGAAGTTCGTATCTGGTACTGCAAGATTTGCTACAGGCGGATTAGGATTAGTACCAAAAGAGAATATAATGCTAGAAACGCCAACTGCGACGATAGCAATAAGAGGAACAGATTTTACTACATCAGTAGATGAGTTAGGAAGAAGTTTAGTTATTCTCTTACCAGAAAAAGAGTGTACAATAGATGGTGATTGTAGTCCAAGTGGATCAATTATAGTTACCAACGAAGGTGGACAAGTAACTCTTACAGAAGCTTATCAAGCAACTATGGTATCGAGTATAGGTACTATACCAACTCAGCCAGTTGTTTTAGATAATATTAATATGAATATGATTGATAATATGTTTATTGTTAATCCTCCAAGAGAGATAAGACAAATTGAAGAAGAAGATGGAAGTGGTGGAGATAATAATTCTGATGGTGGTCTTCTTGACTTCACTGATCTTGATATAAATTATTTAGATGATGACTATTTGGCTGAAGACGATTTAGAATTTAACGAGTTAGATATGGATCTACTCGATGTTGATTTTTTACAAGATGTATTAGTTGCTTTAGAAAAAGTAAGTGTACTAAATAGAACATCAAGTACTGGTGACGCATCAGATATATCTGGTACAAGACTTGGGTTTGATAAAGAAACTCAGTATAACACTATTATAGATAGTGGTGCAGGACAAATTTGGTTCTATAGAGAAGTTAATGGTATAATCTCTATTAAGATACCGGTTGGAACAAATGCTACATTGGAGAGCGAAAATGAAGGGAAAAAGAATCTTATTACTGTGGGCGACGGTCAGTCTGTCGTTATCATCATACGTCAAGGCGGGTGATGAACATAACCATGTCAATATAGATCAAGTTAATTCAGGAGATAATTTAACTCTTGGTATTGAACAGATCGGATATGAAAATCTTGTTAAATTTTCTTTTGATCATGACAGTAATACAATAAATCTATTGCAAGAAGGCAATCATATGTATATTGGTTGGACTGATGCATGGGGTTCAGGTTATTCTTGGGGTGGAGATTTAGATGGACTTAGAAATGAAGTTGATATTCGTCAAAAATGTTCTTTAACTAGCTGTGCTGATAATGATTTTCAATTTCATATTTTAGGAAATGATAATAAAGTCGTATTTGGTCAAGGATATGAAAATAATAATAGTTTAACACCAAATTGGAATTATGATAATAACGAACCCGGTGGGAATTTTGTTAGATTAGATATCCATGGTAATGGTAATGAATTTAAAGGAAGCCAAAAAATGGATACTGCTGGAATTCAACACTCTATTACTGCAAACATATATACAAATAATAATGATGTATTTATTAAACAAATGCAAAATGGTAATAAAACCTTCACTATGACAATTAGAAATTCTGATGGTAATGAAGTTAATGTTACCCAAAAAAATAATGGAGCTCATACAGCAGTTGTAGACTTATTAGGATCTCAACCAACAAATTTAGCTTTAATTCAACGAGGTAATACAAATCAATCGTATACCTTATCACAAAATTGCTTAACAGTTGGTGGATGTAATATAACAGTTACTCAAGGAAATTAATGAATATTAATGGAAAAGTCAAAGCAAGTCAAAAGAAGTTTTACAACTTTAGTAAGAAGACCTTACCAGGATGCTATTGCAGTAGTTCTGAAATGCTACGATCATCATATTGAAATGGCAGCAAAAGGAATAGATCCAGACTTTCATAAAAAACAAGCTGCTAGACTTAAGACTTGGACGATAGAACAAAAAGATTATATTGTAGAAATAGAAAAACAAGAAGTACCAGATGGACGATGGAATTGGTATGGATTAGGAGAAGAAGATGAGTAAATGCCCAGAAGATTTAGTTTGTTTTACAAATGAAGAATGGATAGAATTCTTAACTGAATATGAAGTAGAAGTTATAGATGAAGTAGCAAGTTTACCAGGAACATCAGGAGATGCTCAAGCAGTTGCTGATTTTACTTGGCAAGTATTGTTTTTAACTCCATGGGAATTAGCTTATATTGCGTTACCTATGGGTGTACTTGCATTTTATGGATTAAGTATATACGCAATATTTAAATATATCCAAAGGAAATTTTCATGAAGGTAATACTATTGATATGTGGATTATTTGTTTCTACTGCATCATGTGCTTTAAACCTAGATCTTAAAGCAGTAATAGAAGATACAAGATATGATCCATACGAAATTCCGGAAGAAAGAAAGTATTTCCAAAATTTAGAATATAATGAGCCTCCAACAAAAGGACAATTGAGAGCGTTTTATATTCTTCATGCTCTAGATGTAATTACTACATACGAAGGTTTAAAATCAGACCCTAATGTAAGAGAAATGAATTTTCTTTTTTATAACAATGATAGACCTTCATTAGGAGAACTTCTTCTATTTAAATCTATAGTATTACCAGTAATTGCAAATAATGTAAATTCAGAAGTAATGCAAACTTCCAATATTATGATAGCTTATGCTATAATAAACAATTATGAAATATATAACTAGTATATGGTCAACGCTTGCTTTAGTTGTTATTTTAATTGGAATAAGAATAGCTGATCCTCAGATTTTAGAACAAATCAGATTAATATCATTCGATAATTATCAAAATACTTTAGAAGTAAAAAAATCAGATCAAATTATAATAGTTAATATTGGCGAAGCTGCCTTAGGAAAAAATGGTCAATGGCCTTGGCCTAGATCTTATATGGCTCAAACTATAGCAGATTTAAGATCTAAAAATGCTGGGTTGATTGGTATTACTACAATGTTTCCTGAAGAAGATAGATTTAAACAAGATGAAATATTATCTCAATATCTACAAGGAACTGTTTTAGCTCAATTAGGAGATACAAACGGTCGTAGTGAAAAAGGACCTTATGTTGGTACAGCAATCTTAGGAGAAGGAGAACCTACAGATTATATGTATACATTCAAAGGATTAGTATCAAATATATCAATACTAGAAGATGCTACTTGGGGAGTAGGATTAGTTAACGGAGCTCCTGAAGTTGATAATATAACGCGTCGAATCCCATTAATAGGCAATATAAACAATCAACCTTATCCTAGCTTTTCACTAGAAATGGTCAGAGTGCTTCAAGATGAGATGTCATATTCAATGAGAGTTGGATTAGATGGAATTGAAGATATAATGATACCTCCTTATGCTCCTATAAAAACTGATTCTACTGGTTCTGTTTGGATTAATTATTCGAATGAATTTGATACTTATGAATATGGAGAAGAAATACCTAACTTACAGGCTAAAATAGTATTACTTGGAGTTAGTGCTGCTGGTATACAGCCTCAAGTGGCAACTCCAGCTGGACTTCTTTATCCTCATCAGATTCAAGGTCAGGTTCTTCAGACGTTGATGAATGGAGATTCAATATCGAGACCTCAGTGGGCTGATGCTGCTGAAATTGGAATAAGCTTAGTTGTTGTGGTGCTGCTGGTATTGTCAGTTTATTATCTTCCGATATGGGCTTCCGGAATTGCATTCTTCGCCGGGATAATCTCCTCAGCTGGAATTGTCTATTATTCATGGTCCGAATCTCTGATACTCCTTGATCTAACCTTTCCACTTATATTATATATACTTTCTTTTACTTCAGCAGCCTTTAATAACTTTTATAAACAATTTAAATTAAGACAACAAATAAAAGGACAGTTCAGTACTTATATATCACCTGACTTAGTTAATCAATTAGTCAAAAATCCAGATCTTATGAAACTTGGTGGTGATAGAAAAGAGATGACATTCTTATTTATGGATATATGTGGATTTACTCCGATATCAGAACACTATAAAAACAATAACGATCCAGAAGGTTTAGTAGAATTAGTTAATGAATTCTTAGATAAAATGACAAAGATCATATTAAATAACGGTGGTACAATCGATAAGTATATGGGTGATTGTATTATGGCATTTTGGAATGCTCCTCTTCCTTGTAAGAATCATGCTGAAATGGCTGTACTCAGTGCATGTGAAATAGAAGAAGAAGTTAAAGATCTACAGAAGGCATATGAAGATCGTGGATTACCACCTATTAATGTAGGTACTGGTATTAATACAGGAACATGTATTGTAGGTAATATGGGATCAGAAAAAAGATTTGACTATTCAGTCATAGGAGATGCTGTCAATTTAGCAGCTAGGCTAGAAGCTACAGCAGCCAGAGGAGAATATATTAACAATAAGACCATTATATCCCGTGATACCATGCTACAATGTGGTCCCGGTTTTGCCTTCTCTGATATAGGTACCATAACAGTGAAAGGTAAGAGTGAACGGATCACTATCTACAGCCCTACCAAACTGTGAAAAGGGCCCTCTCGTGAATCTATCAAGGTAAACCCCCATACACTTTAAAAGAAAGTGACTCTCTGTGCGACACTATATACTATTCAGTTATATACTTATACTTCTGTAAAAAAAAGTGAAAAAAGTGAAAATAATCCTTTACATTTGCTAAGAACTATGGTATAATATACATATAAAAATTGATAAAGGAGTAAAAATGGAAAAAGTTATATTTGATGTTGATGGTACCTTAATGGATATCGAACACAGAAGACATTTTGTTTCAGGCGCTATGAATGACTGGAAATCATTTTTAGATCCCAAAGTAATGAAAGGTGATAGTCCTAAATGGGAAGTAGTTAATACTGCTGTTGCTTTGCATAATTCTGGCGTTGAAATCGTAGTTGTTTCAGCTAGAAATGAAAGACACAGAGAAGTTACTGAAGCTCAATTATCAGCTGCTGGAGTTAAATTCCAACACTTGTTTTTAAGACCTGATGATGACTTCAGATCAGACGTTGAATTCAAATCAGAAGTTTTCGATCAGTTGGTTAAAGCTGATTGGACTCCAGACTTGGTGTTTGATGACAGAAATTCTGTTGTTGAAATGTGGAGAGCAAAAGGCGTTCCATGTTTTCAAGTAGCAGAAGGAGATTTTTAATATAAATGGAAGGATCAAAATTATTTACAGAAAACGATAAGAAGTTTACTTCTAAAAATACTCTTGTTACTCGTGATAGAGAAACAGGTTATATAACATATTTCCCTTTGACTGCTAAAGAGGTAAAATTAGCTCTTTCTCAGAAAGATTCTGATTGGGATATAATGTGTGAATCAGTTTTAGAAAGAAACAGATTAGTAGAACCTAATGCCAAAAGCATAAAAGGAAACTATGATCTTATATGGTTAAACGGAAGACCAGTTCATTGATTACGATGAAAATGCGCGGTATAGTCAACCCGTCCACTAGAGTGGCCACAAGACCAAATGACAATTGTGACGTGGAAAGCATTACATCTAGAGAGCTAGAACGCAAGTCCAGAAGTGGATGTTTATCGGCTAGCTCTCGATTCTTTGAAAAAAAAGTGAAAAAAAGTGAAAATAATCCTTTACATTTGCTTAGAAGTATGGTATAATATACATATTAGATAATAAAAAAGGGTATAAGGAGCCCCAATATTATGGATAGATTAGCATTAATCAAAAAAATAGCTGAAGAAAAACAGGCCAAAATCAATGAAGAAGCAGAATTTCAAGCTTCAATCGTTAGACTAGATGCACGTAAAGCTGCTAAAAAAGAAGCAGATAAGCTCGCTCTCAAAGAACATAAAAGACTTACAAAACAAGTCAAGAAAGCAGGTAAAGCTGCTCCTAATAATTTTGATATGTTCAAACCAGAAAACATGTACTATTCAGATAAAGAAGTATCTTCTTATTTAGAAGGTTCATCTTATATGGATGCGTACAATGCAAATAAATCAGCTGACGGAGACTACTAAATGAAGAAACTTGTAATACAAACTCAATACCTTGAAAACTACGGAGATTCGAAAGACCCGTATATGAAGTTTAAAGGCGGCGATACGTATGTATCAAAAGGCGTCGTTGGCGATAGTCCTAACGATATTGCTACACTCGTAGCAAAGGTTAAACCTTATATTACTACCGACTTATTTAAGTCAAATGGTGGTTGTGAAGAATATATCACTAATGTCAGCGTTGAACCTCTTTCTAAACAAGTTACTGAAGATTGGGATACGCCTACTGAATTTAGTATAATTCAATGGATATCCACAACAAATCATATGATTAACTTTATAAAAATCACTGATAATCGTGGAGAGTACGGTTTTAGAAAGAAAGAAATCCTTGAAGTTACTGAAACTTGGACAAACAATCGTGAAGATTATAAAGCTGAATATCTCATGGAAGATGGAGATAGCGTAGTCGGCGATGCTGGCCTTAGAGAATGGTTCGACATTCAAGAAAAGGTAGCTTAAGAATTAAATATACTGTAGAGGAATATGCTTATAACAAAAAAATATAAAAAAAGTGAAAATAATCCTTTACATTTACAAAGAACTATGGTATAATATAACTATATTGATAATTAAATAAGGAGCGATAAATGAAAAATATCACAAAAGCGATAAGCCAAATCGATAACATGGCAGACCTAAACGTTGTAATCTCAGCGTTAAAACAACAACAAAAAATCTTAAAAGCTCAAGGATCTCGTAAAGCGAGAGCAACCTTTAGAGTTGGAGATATTTGTAATATCAGATCAAGATCTGGATTAGAAAAATGCGAAATCACAGATATTCGTAGAACTAAAGCGAGCATCAAAATTGGTAATAACCATTACACATGTTCTCTTACAATGTTGGAGGCTATATAATGCCAAAAATGTTTCAACATGATTTATTTGGCGGTGGCGAACCGATTCAAATAGAAATCGAAATCAGTGAAGAGCAACAAGCTCATTTGGATGCTGCAGCAGACGCAGCATCTGAAGATCACTCAATATGTACATGCGGAAAACTTATTGTTGACTGTGATGAAGCATATGAACATATTACAAGTGGGTGCTAACATGTTTATAGCTAATTTTTTAACACTTGAAAAAACAAACTATAATGTTCAAGTATCATTTTTTGATTACTTACATTATTTAATTAACAAAAAATCTTTCTTAGAGAAACTAAGTGAAGAGTATAGAACTGACTTTTTTGGTTCATTTTATTTTAAAGGAGTATTTTATGTTAGAAATAATATCTGATAATATCGAATATGAAATCGATGATAGCTTTTCTTCTGTAAATGGATCATCGTATAAAGGTGAAATTACAACAACGTATGATAAGTTAAGCCGTCTTTTTGGTAAACCAACTGTATCTACTGGCGATCCATATGAAAAAGTTAATACTGAATGGGTTATTTCAGGCAAAGTTTTCTACATTGATCAATGGGGAGAAAAAGATTACGAATACGTAAATGCAACTGTTTATAATTGGAAAACTGGATATACTCCTACTGAAGAATATGGCTGGCATATTGGTGGTAAAAGCTGGGATGCCGTTGAATTAATAGAACAGATTCTTGAAGGATCTGTAGAACCGGAGTATAATGCAAATGACTAGAATTAATAATATTAAAGGACGTGGTTCAGAAAACTACGTATTTACTGCTCATACAGGCAGTGCAGGGGATATGCTTGAATTGGAAAATATTCGTAAAGCTATCAAAATAGTTAACAATGATTTAAGACGTTACAAATACGGATCCCGTCAAAAGAAAGACGGGTATGGGAGTCCATATTCTCAATTCCGTGTTAAGTGTCAGGCAAGAGGACCTCGTACTAGAGCTGCTGTTGCTGATGGTAGGAATCCTAGGGCTTACGATCAGTCCTTACCTATGCGACATGCTGAGCGCCTTGATGTTTATATATACGAAATATGAGACTTTTAAAAGAAAATTATGGTGATGTGCGTATCTTTCAAGATAGACCGTTTGGCTATCGTAGATACCATGTCGTTTGGAATGACGGAAGAGAAACAATGTATTCCGGACTTTGGTATAGTTATGCTAAGGTTAAAGCGATTGTTGAAGGAGAATTAAATGGGTGAACATAACGATAAAGTCGAAAGACAAAGGATTTTATTAGAAGCCGAGGAATGGGCAGGAGGAGTACGTTCATTGCATACTCATAAAATGCAATCTATGTGGTATGACGATCGTCCTCAAGATACTCAAGATTCAATGGTTACTGATATTCAGTATAACGATGGAAGAATTGAAAGACGAAAGGAAGGAAAAGTTATTCATGTATTTGGTCAAGCAGTTAGAGGCGAAGAGCTTATGAATGCATATCTAAGAGGCGGTCTGTGATCCCAATTGAAATGAATTCTGTTCAAGGCGGTTTACAAATGATATACAAGTTTGATAACGGGTATGGCGCTTCAGTGATTCAACATGAAGGTTCTTATGGAAGTCATAGAGGAAAATGGGAATTAGCTGTTTTATGTCACGGTGCGCTTTGTTATGATACTCATATTACTAACGACGTACTTGGGCATTTAACTTGGTCTGAGGTAGATGAAAAATTAAATGAAATTAATCGTTTACATTTAACTCAAACTATGGTATAATATAACTTATGAGTTCAACAAATTTTTATATGGGTTCGTTACGATACGACCACACGGGTAGGAAAAGAAAAAAACATGCGGCCAGCCGTGTCAAAAAGAAAAGGCCAACATTTGTACCAATGAAGATCGATCCGATCAAACAGCAAGCTGCACATGAAGCAGCACTTCAAAGAGAAGCTGATAAGCAAGACTTTCTGAATAGGCTTTCTAAAATGAAAACCGATGCTACAGCTAAAAAGGAAAGGATGGAATATACAGGTACTTTAGTAAAAGGTATTGCTACGATGCATAAATCTAATGCTGTACCAGTAATCGATGATCAGCATATCAAAGATATTGCTAGGATGAGAAGATGATAGAAAACATTTTCGTAGGACTATTACTAATAGGATCAGCAGCATTTGCGATCGGTAGTAGTATGATAATTGCTGAAGATAAAGAAAAAGCTAGAAAGCTTAAAGAACATTTAAATAATTTACCAAAGTTCAGGGAAGATAAGCCAGGGCCTTTTGATAAATCTAATGTAAAATATTTTGATGGAGATAATACATAAGACAACTTTCGGTGGAGCTCCGGCGCTCCTTATCAATATCAATTAGTCGGAGCTCTGCCACCTTATAGGAAATACAATGGCTAGAAAAAAAGCAGTTAAAAAAGTTAGAACTAGAGCGCAAAGGCTTACTCTAGACGAGCAAATGATGGGTCCAATGCCAACATATGATGTTGGTGCTACTCCAAAAGATCCTGACTCATTTGAATATAGAAAAGAATTAATGAGTGGATTAAGATGGTTTAGTTACTTTTTTGGTCCAAAAGAAAATAAAGAGTATCATTTAAAATTTGCTACTGATATTATGGGTTACACACCTAAAAAAATACAAGCGTTAAAAGCTTTACCTGATTGGAAGTTAAATCAAGGGTTGGGTTCAAGCGTTCGTATGTGGGCTGTAGGCTGGGAATATCCTGAAGCAAAATTAGAAGTATTTAAAGAGCGTATTAACGAGCACTTAGAAAAAGGTAAAGAAATATTAAAAGAAAAGAAAAATGCTCCAGTAAAGAAAGTTATATCTCCTGCTGAAAGACTAAAGGCTAAATTTGATTCTACAATTTATCATGATTGGGACACATTAGTTTTAGATGAATGGATGAATGGAAACTTTGATATTAAGTTTCCTGTATATGATTTATATAGATCTTATAGTCTTAAAGGAGCAGCAATTAATATGCTGCGTGATCTAGTTCAATTTGAATATGATGTAATATCAGATGCGTATAATAAAAAATGCGATCAAGCAATGGAAGCTTACTCTCATGTTAAAAGAACTGATCAAAATAAAATGATCAAAACAATGGATAATATATTTGCAGAGTTACAAAGATTATCAATGTCAGCTACTGCTACAAGAAAACCAAGAACACTTAAGAGGAAAACCTCCGACAAACAAGTTGAAAAGCTTAATTACTGTAAAGATAATCAAGAAGCTCAGCTTACATCAATCAATCCCGTACTTATCCCTGACAAAGAAGTTCTATATGTTTATAATATTAAACAAAAGAATTTATTTATCTATAAAGCTGAGGAAGGTAAGGGATTCGAAGTACGAGGTTCTACACTTTATAAGTGGAATGTTGATGAATCAAAGGTCATGAAACTAAGAAAGCCTGATGAGATACTACCATTAATTATATCTCAGACAGTCAAGCAAAATGATAAGATCATCAAGAGTTTAACCACAAAAGTTAATCAGCCGTCAGGTAGGATTAATAAGGATTGTATATTGTTAAAATGTCTATAAATTTATTAGATGAAAAAATAATGACTAAGAAACGGTTCAATGCAGCCGTAGAATCAGTCGTAGCAGATAAGAACCTATCGTATCTTGATGCTATTAATTATGTCATCGAGAAAAGAGGGATGGATTATAGTAATATAAAAAAATTACTATCAGATTCATTAAAACAAAAAGTAGAAGAGGAAGCAAGATCGCTGAATCTATTAAGAACTAAATCAGGAAATAAACTACCAATATGAGCCAACCACAACAACAACAAGATCAACTAAAATTCCAAAATAAAAAGATCAATGATCAAGCTAAAACAATTGAAGAACAGCAAAAAAGAATTGCTGAATGGATAGAACAACAACAAAATCCAAGGCATAATCAATAGCAATGGATCCGTTTGAAGCTTATAAATTATATAATGCATTACTACTTCATTTTAAACAAGATGGATATAACGCATTGAAGTATAATTTTAAAACTACGGTAACGCCTAAATCATTTTTTGCTAGGAAGGATAAGTTCTTCTTTGCAAAACTTGGTAAGAACTATCCTAAAGAGATTAAACATTACATGGTTGCTAATTTTATTAAAGATAATAATTATATAGCAGACATGCATTCCTTAGAAGGAGAAAAGAATTATTTAGAGTGGAAAAAAATACGTGAATCTATTACGCGTGTGTTTCAAACTGATATAAATAAAATAGTATTAATGATGGAAGAAGAGAACATCTCATACGATGATCTGTTTCTTTCTCATAATAACCAACATCCATTAGTTATACAACTATGGATTAGGGAAGAACTTCATTTAGAAACAATTGTTATACTAAATGATATTCTTGGGTTCATGGATCGTGAAGGCAAGAAGATAACGGAAACAATTATGTGGCCGGATATCTATCGCAAAGTAACGAAATATGCGCCTTTCGTGGAGTTTAACCGCGATAAAATGGTAAATATAATGAAAAAGTCCTTTACAAAGTGACTGAAATGTGGTATAATATAGACTATATAATGAATAAAGTGGATAATTCAGTAAATACAAAATATATGGAGAAAATATGTCATTTGCAAATCTAAAGAGCTCGCGAGGCTCGTCTATCGACAAACTCGTCAAGGCTGCAGAAGCCGTTTCCGAAAGCAAGCAAGATACGAAATCATACGTTGATGATCGTTTTTGGAAGCCTACACAGGATAAAGCTGGTAATGGTTATGCCGTTATTCGTTTTCTTCCTGCTAAAGAGGGGGAAGACCTTCCATGGGTAAGATACTGGGATCACGGATTTAAAGGTCCTACTGGTCTATGGTATATAGAAAACTCAAGGACTTCTATTAATCAAGATGATCCGGTCTCTGAAATGAATTCTGTTCTATGGAATTCTGGAAGAGAAGAGGATAAGCAAACAGCTAGAGACAGAAAGAGACGTTTACATTACATCTCAAATGTCCTAATTGTTTCTGATCCGGAAAATCCACAAAACGAAGGACAAGTCAAACTATATAGGTTTGGTAAAAAGATCTTTGACAAAATTATGGATGTTATGCAACCACAATTTGCTGATGAAGATCCAGTAAATCCTTACGATTTTTGGGAAGGTGCTGACTTTAAAATCAAAATTAGAAAAGTAGAAGGTTGGACTAACTATGATAAATCAGAGTTTAGTTCAGTAGCTGCTCTTCATAATGGAGATGAAGATAGACTAGAAGAAGTATATAATAAAATACACTCATTAAATGAGTTTACTTCTGAAAGTAATTATAAGTCATATGATGAACTTAAAATGAAGCTTAATAGAGTTTTAGGAATTGATGCTGGTATGGAACCGGTTCAATCAGCTCCAGTAGCTCAAGTAGCTGAAGCTCCAACTGTTGGAAATACTGCTGAACCAGTAATGGATTCAACACCAGCGGCTGAGGAAGATGATACTTTAAGTTACTTTGCTAAATTAGCTCAAGAAAATTAATCTTATTAGTTTTGAAAAGGAGTCAGAAATGGCTCCTTTTTTTTATCTGCTTGCATTAGACATCGATATCTTATCGATTTTTTGAGGGTTCTGAATAATAGTTTGATTAGTTGTTTGCTGATTAGAATTACCACCAACAACATTTACAACTTCTTCTTTCGTTACTCCAGTTGCAGCTGCAGCATTTTCCCTAGAAACTATATCTAGTTCTTCACCTTCTAGATTAGTAGGAGCTTGAGCTTCTACAGGAGGAGCTACTTCTTCTCCAGTATCAGGATTTATTCCAGCATATTCATATACACCATCAGGTATAGCTTTAACTGCTAATCCACGTGGGTCAAAGAGTCCATAATCCTTTGATGGATCAGGTAGTATCGCCCTCAAGATGGACTTAATAAGTCTACCCATAATATCCCCAATGCTTTCGAAAGCCCCTGAGATAGTCCCTACAGGATCACTGAAGAGGTTGCCGAAGAAGTCTATAATTCCTTGCCATATATTATTAATACCATCAAATATAGTACCAATCAGTGCAGAGAAACTAAAGCTTTCTAATGTTTCTTTAAAGTTATCAAATCCTAATAAACCTGCTATGAATCCTACACCCTTTTTCAGTAGATCTAATGGTATACCAATCAGTCCTTTTATAACTCCACCAACACCACCGATTATACCAGCAACAAGTTTCTTAAGGAAACCACCTTCCTGATTCTTAAACCCGTCTATGAAGCCTTTAACACCATCGATGACTCCTAAGACTATTTGTATTGGAAGGAATAATCTACCTAAGGTTCTACCGATAGCGGTAAATGTTTTAAATACTGTTTTAAATACATTTCCTAACTGAGCTATAATTTTACCGATTCCACCAGTACCTTTACCTACACCACTAAATGTTTTAGTAATTTGTCCAAAGATAACTGATATTTGTTGGAATCCTGCACGTATATTTTTAACGCCTGCTGTAATAAATCTAAATCCATTACCTAACGCTTTACCTATATTACCAAAGAATCCAAGTTTACCAAACTGACCAGTTGCAGTTCTAAATGTTTTTAAGCCAGAGAATCCAGCTTTAAATGCGTTTTGAATATTTTTTAAACCATTCGTAAAAGGCTTAAATGCTGTTGCAATAGTTTTGCCAATAGATGCAAATCTAGTACTAAATGATTTAGCGATTCCTTTAAAGAAATTCTGTACATTTTTAACAAGATTAGCTAAAGGCGTAGAAATAAATTTAGGTGTTATACCTTTTATTCCTCTACCAAGAATTTTACCTAAAGCTTTAAGAGAATCTCCTAGTCCTAATACAACACCAAGAGCTAGACCTGTCAGAGCTGCTCCTATAGCAACTACAAAACCAGTACCTATCATTCCAAGACCGTCTAGTTCTACATCTCCACCAGCTCCAGGTTCAGTATTTTTGGCTATATCACCAAGTAAATCAAGAGTCTCTTCAGCGCGTTTATTGTTTTCTTTCTGAGTTTCAAGTTCTTGAAGCTTATTACCACTTAAAGCTTCAATAAGACCTTCAATAGCTTCGCTCTGATCTGCTGATAGTTTCTCAGCAGCACCACTTTGAACCATTGACAATTTATTCTGCAGTTCAGCTGTAGCTAAGGCTGCGTCTTCTTGTTCTTTCTGCTCTTTAAGAACTTCAACTATCTTATCTAAACGACTAGTTTGTTCTTCTAGATTTTCTTGTTCTTTATCCATTTATTTTCCGTTAAATGCTTTACCAGCTTCGCTAATACCAAAACAACCTAATGTAACTACTACAAAGGATGTATAAATTGTATCAGATATTTCTAATGGTGTTCCATCCATTGCTGTAACGAGATCAAAAATACCGAATGCAACCATCATTCCAAATGATATAAATCCAACAATAGCTTTTTCATTTACATCGTTGTCATCTAAGAATATATCTAATACTCTTCTTTTCTTCTTTGGTCCAATCGCTTTCTTCTGTGCTTCAGCATCAGCTTTCATTCTAGCAATTTCTTTTTCTTTGTCGTGTAGATTATTAATTAGAGTATCATATTTCTCTAAATCAATTTCTACTTCGTTTCTACTGTCTACTTCGCTCATTTGTATTTCCTATTTTCCCGTTTAATACGTTCATTCTCTTCTTTAATATAGTCTTGTAAAAGAGAAATATATATCTCCCTCTCCCACGGCACCATATTATCTAACTCATTTAATGAATATCCATGATGCTGCATCATTGCAAAATTAGTCTTATAATGGTTTACAAGACTATCGTGCGAGAGGCCTACGTAAAAAAACTTTGGAGTCCTCTTAACTCCGTAGTATTCTCATGTCCGCATTTAGCGCATTTATATTCAACATTATATTTAAGTGATGGCATATCATTAAAAAAGTCTGATACCTTTTGAAACTGTCCACTTGACAAACTTTCAATAAAGTTATTAAGTGATTTATCAGTTTCTTTATCAGCATCATAAACATCTTCTTCGTCATATATTGATTTAATACATGCTTTAAGAAGTTTAAATACTCCATCAACTGTTTCAAGTTCTCCTTCTTTGAAAGAATTAATCTGTTCAAATGAAGGATATCTCATAACAATACCTATCTCATCATTTAATGCTATAGTAATATCTTCATTTTCCACTTCTGGGATGTTGATATCATTTATATTTAATTCAATGTCATTCATATGTTCACAACTATGACATTTCATTTTTAATTCGATGCCTTCACCAACTGATTTACTTCTCAATGCTAAAAATAAAGCTTCAATATCAAATATTGCTAGTTCGCTTACTTTTACATCATCATATATGCAGTTACTAATTACATCTTTGACTGCTGTAAGAATCTGTTGTTGATCTTGAGATTCCATAGCAATCATTAATATTTTTTCCTCTTTTACAAGGTAAGGTCTATATTCAACCTCTTTTCCAAGCGACGGAATAACCGTTTTATACTTGGAGACGTTTACTTGTGGTAAAGCCATAATATATATCTCCTATTATGTAAATAAATCTATCACTGATCTTCCAGTAGAGATAACACTTTCTATCGCATTTTCTTCTACATATTTATCATATGATAGCGTCACTGAAAATTTTTGGATAGTATTTTCACTATTATTATCCAAAGTCACAGCAGTTAAAGTAGTTGGAAACGCATTTACCAACTTTATACCGTAAATCGGTATATTTTTATGATTGATTTGTTGTATAACAACATCAGTCGTAAAATCTTCTTTATAACCAATTTTATAACTATCTAAATTGATTACATTTGATGTCCATGCATCAAACATGTTCTTTATGTAATAATCATTTGTAAGAATAAAGTTAAGTGTAACATCTTCGTCTATAACACCATTAACTTGTTTCTTAGTCATGTCTATGTTTTGATATTCTGTTGTATTTATTTGTCTGCCAGGTAAGACAGCTGATTCACAAAGTAATGATATATCTCTTGGGTCGTTAAATACATTCCCTATACCACCACCTGATGCTAAAGTACCTATTAAGGTAGCAGGATTTTTATTTAACAGAGATAATTTTGGAGGAGTAAAGAATACATTAAACCTATTTTGTTTAGCAACTCCACCTTTTTTACTTATCGTAGCTTTTAATTTATCTATATCCATTTATTAACCTGCGTATTGTTTCCTAGAATATCTCCAAACTGATTGACCTTTAACTTTCTTAAATTGTTCTGTTGGTAAGAATATAGCAATTTCCCAGTCTGTCATTGGTACTCTTACCATCTTAGATTCTACATGATTCATTAAATAATGTTTGAAACATGGTTTAAATTCTTTATATTTTTTTACCCCTTGAAGTAGATTATATCTTAATTTTAATCTAGATCTATCAGTTATATTTTTAGGAGCTGTATTCATTAATTCATCAAGGAATCTAGCTCTTACTCCTGGCGCTAAGTAATGTAAATTAAGACCATAGAAACCACCTTTAGCTGGTTCTACCATAATTGATAGAGGGAATCTATCGTAATAAGGTAATGTATCTTTAAATTTTGGATCGTAAAAATACATATACATATTACCAGAAATAAATTTAGATTGAGGATCTAATGCATCGTCTTTTAATAAAGCCGTTCTACTTACAGTACCTAATTTCTTTACATTTTTTTGAAACCATAGCTGACTATCTCTCGTTCTTGCAGTTACTCCTGCACGAAAGGCTCCAGCTTGTAGTGTATCAAATAAACTTGCCATATATCTATTTATATCAGGATTTTAGTAGTTTGATGCCTAATCCCTTTAAAGTATCTTCTGTCCATACTTGGAATTTCCATCCTTTATGTTCAGCATATTGATTAGCTGCTTCCCATTTATCTTGGTTCTTAATGAATGTATATGCCTCTTGAGCATATCTTTTTGTCTTTCTTTTGCCTTTTTTAGGTGGAACTGTCTCTTTTTTTGGCTTAATTTCTATTAAAAACCGTTTACCATCTTTCATTTCAATAAAAAGATCAGTAAAATACCTATGTACCTTCTTATCTACTTGAAATTTATATGGTATTACAATCTCTTCTGAGTTCCAATACCTTACATTAGGGTTATTATCACACCATTTAAATGTTTGTCTTTCCCAGAGGGAGCGATAGACTACTTTAGTATAGTCTCCAGCATACTTTTCTTTATTTTTTATTGTGTATTTACCTTTATAACTCATGTCTAAACCTTATAAATAACTGTATAGTAATTTTATTTATAAGAGTTTTTATATGGCAATACGATACTTTCCAAAAAAATTAAGTCAGATGGCTGATGCAGGAGCAGATTATATTTCTTTCGAGCTTATTTCGAAAAAAGATCCAGAAGCTTTTGAAACAATCTTTTTATACATGCCACCAGGTATATCAGTTCCTGATGCAGCTACATATAATAGTGTTAATTTAGGTAACATTGGTGCAGCAGGAGCAGCAGCATCTGGTACATCTATTACAGAAGCAGATGCAATCGCAAAACTAACTTCAACAGCAAAGGCTGGTGGTGGAACATCAGGAGATGCAGCAGCAGCGGCTGAAATAAATCAAGGAATAGCTGCAAATCCATATACAGCAGTAGCATTTGAATCAACTGCACTTAGAAATTTTACCTTTAGTTTTAAATTAGTATCTGAATCATCAGATGAAGCTGAAGATGGTAGACTTATTGAAAATACATTTAGAAAATTCTTATATCCTAAAGAAATAGGAGCATTAGCATTACAATATCCACCATTATTTAGAATAAAATTTTATACCGGTGAAGATGAAAATAAATTTATGCCAATGATTTTAGATTCTTATTTAACTACAATGAATACAGTTTATAATGAATCAACTAATATATTCCATAGTGATGGTTCTCCTGCTGAAATAGGTATGGAATTATCATTTCAAGAAACAAAAGTACTTACAAGAGATGATTTATATGGTGAAAGCCTTGATTATAGAAGGGATAGACCCAAAGCAGCTAGTTCAGGAGATGCATAATGGCTTATTTTAGAAAGTTTCCAAAAAACAAATATGATTTTAATCGTGATGGTACATTACAAACCATAGTAGAATTCCATAAATCTGTAAGACCATTAGATTATAAAATTGATAGTCCATCTCAATATCGATTTTATGAAATAAAAAATGGAGAAAGACCAGATATAGTATCTCAAAGATTATATAATACACCAAATTATTATTGGACATTCTTTTTAATTAATGATTTTTTACATGACGGATATTCTTCCTGGCCATTAAGTGCTGAAGCTTTTCATAATTATTTAGAAAAAGAATATGAAGGGTTTGCAATTACAACTAATCCAGAAATTGTACGTAATACTGATCAGCAAATAATTAATTTTAAAGATAGTTTAGCTGGTAGGTTCCAAATAGGAGAAGGTATTCTTGGTTCTATATCAGGAGCACTTGGTACATTAACACAAAAAAATGTTGATATGAATCAATTAATTGTTCAGAATGTAAATGGCGCATTTATTGGTGATCCTGATGCTATTAACGATTCAACAGAAAACATTGATGGTCAAACAACAGGGGATTCAGTTGCTTCATATATAGTATACAAATATGCAGACGCTCCTCATCATTACTTTGAAACGGGTGATGCTGAAGAAAGATATGTATATCCATCAACTAATTTTTCAGAAAATGCAACTACTTATGCGGGTACTGTTCCAACAAATAGTTTATCTTTTAAAACAAATAGGGCTCATCTCTTCGAATTAAATGAAGAAAGATCTAAAATTAGAGTTCTCGATCCTAGATTTGTTGAACAATTTGCAGAAGAATTTGAGACTCTTATAAATGGCTAAACAATTTAATGCGAAGTTAGCATCTGGTTCGTCTGAAGGTTCATTACCATCAGCTTATCAGATAATGCAATTCGATATTACTACAAATGGTGGTGATGTTATTAATATTATTGATTTAATTGGTACTATTAATATAACTGAAAGCTTATATAGATCTTCAATTCAATTAAATGCAACTATACAAGATGGTTTAAACTTTCTAGAAATAAAAAAATTAACTGGTAATGAAAAAATTAATGTTCATTTAAAAACAGTTGAACTTACAGATGATAATTCAGGCGAGAAAAAAGAATTTAAATTAGAATTATATTTAGCATCTATACAAAATTATTCAAAGGCCTCACCAGGCGTACAATATTATGAACTCGTTGCAGTATCAAAGCACTCATGGATTAATCAATTAAAAGTATTAGAACGTTCTTTTCAAGGTTCAATAGGTCAATTAATACAAAGTATATGTAAAAAAGATTTAGAAATTAAACCAAACTTTATTAATACTGATACAAAAGATATTATTAAGGGTATATATCCCAAGCTTAGACCACTAAATGCAGTTTCTTGGCTATTAAGAAATGCTTTTGATAATTCTACTCCGTTTTATTTCTATGAAACAGCAACAAATGGAGTTAATTTTAATTCATATGATAATTTAATCGAAGAAGATACTTATAGAGAATATAAACAAAAGGCTTTTTATACAGGAGAAATGGATTCAAAAGATGCGTATGAAGAAGGAATGTCAAAAATAAGAAAAATATCTTCTGAATTAAATCTTTCTAAATATTTATCTGCATCATCTGGTGCTTATGCTTCTAATATGATATCATTTGATATTGCTACTAAAAAATTAGAAAAAAATGATTTTAAATACGAAGGAAAGAAATTAAAAAAATTAAATAAAAATTTACCATTTAGTCTACAAACAGAATTTCAATCTAAAAAATTAAATGAATTTACTAAGGCAAAGAATCATTTTATATCTACTAATTCATTAGCCTTTGGTAATTTAAGTAATTATCATCAACCATTAGTACCTACACTATTAAAAAATGAAGCTTATCTAGAAAATACTGAGTTTATGACTCATGATATAGAATTAAATGGTGATTTTGATTTATGTGTTGGTAAAAAAATTAATTTAACTCTTTCAAAATCATCTGATCCTGATGAATTAGATGACGAAAGAGGTAATATGGTAGATAAATTATTATCTGGATTACATATTATAACAACTATTACACATAAATTTGAAGAAGAATATACAATGGATGTAAGATGTAAAAAAGATTCTTTAGTATTGGAGCTTGACTAATGAGAGATAATGATCAATTTATAAATGATAACTTTAACTGGTTCTTAGCACTTGTAGAAGATATAGACGATACTGAAATGCTCAATAGAGTAAAAGTAAGAGCTTATGGTTATCATTCAGATGATACTAGCTTAGTTAAAAAGGATGATCTTCCCTGGGCAACTGTTATGATGCCTAGTACATCAGCATCATTTAAAGGGAATGGCTCAAACCATGAGTTAGTTGTAGGTTCTCTCGTTGTCGGATTCTTTCGCGACGGGCCATCTGCACAAGATCCTATAGTATTAGGCAGCATAGCTACACAAACGGAGGGCACGAAAGATATACCAATTGAAGCTCAGCTTAATCCTCCGACGAATAAAGTACATAAAACAGAGGCCGGTCATTTAGTAGAATTTGATAATACAGAAGGCTCTGAACGAATTAATATACAGCATAAGTCTGGTACAACAATTAATATTGCTGCCGATGGTACAGTGAATATATCATCTAGTAATAATACAGTAAATATAGTAGGTAATACAACAGTGACTGGTACAATTCATGCCACTGGGGATATATCTACTGATGCTGGTAACGCACCAACTCTTGCTACTCATAAACATAAAACAACGTCAATGGATACTGGTACAGGAAGTAATTCAGGCAAAACCAATGATTCTTCAATTCCTGATGAATAATAGGTATAAATAGATATATGGCATTAGGAAATAACGCATTATCAGATAAAAGTGGACAGAGTAAAAATTCTTCTGTCGTA
>Ga0163179_10000368_pt1 | contig 32316 bp, 30 predicted proteins | sample AtlANTMetagenome_FD_109643 | JGI IMG/M metagenome (GOLD analysis project Ga0163179, IMG submission 109643) | Marine eukaryotic phytoplankton communities from the Atlantic Ocean - Atlantic ANT 2 Metagenome | ecosystem: Environmental > Aquatic > Marine > Oceanic | place: North Atlantic Ocean... | reverse complement strand
ATCCTCCTCGAACAAGAAAAATCCAAAGAGGACATACACACCGATTCCGATCGCCATTACGATGTATGAAATGTGCCTAAGGTTTGTTTCAGGTTTGAATTCGGGGTTTGGGACGTAAATCACTTGTTGGCCTACTTGTCCTGTTAGCACCTGTTGCTGCGGTATAGTGCTTCCAACCACAACTTGTTGTGGTGCTTTTTTTTCTTCATTTGACCAAGGTGCTGTTGCTTCCATGAGGTGATCACCTAAATTGCAGTAGGTGCCACATGGTCGTCATCCTTGTCATCAGGAGTTCGTACACGGTTCCAGACATTCGACATTAAGTCTGAATGGCATTTGGCGCAATAATGGAATCGCCTGTAGGCTTCATGGAATGAGTAAGCCTTCTTTCCGGTTGCCACCAAGTATCCTTCAGGGGAAAGTCGAGAAATGGTAGTTCCATCCTCATCGCAACCAGGAAAATCGCAACGGGGCATTGAATTCACAGACATGCCTACACTTCCTACCTATTCAATCCTCGTCCTGCACCGGGGGAGTGATTACCACTAGGGGGACGTTCGCTTCAACATTCATTCCATCTTCGCAATGAACTTCACTTACAGTACCAGAAATGGGTGCTGCAACTTCATTTTGCATTTTCATTGCCTCTAGAATTAGAATCGTTTGTCCTTCTTCGACGAAATCTCCTGCGCTGACCTCGACAGTGACCACTTTGCCAGGCATACTGGCACTGACGGTCCCACTTCGTTTCCTGCTCCCTCCACTACCTCGCTTGCGAGGTGCGGCGCCCTTGGTTTCAGGAATGGTAAATTCGAATGTCCTTCCTTCGATAGTAGCACTGTATTGCTCTCCATCGATCTCAATTTCGACTTCAAACTCTTCACCATCGATGATTACCTTACGAATTTCACCCACCATCTCACCTCCATGTAGATCGCTTGCGACGATGTTCCAACACATTGTTTGCTCCCATCCGGGTCCGCCGATGATCTTGGCTCCAAGCCGCACCCAATTTTCTGCCCATTTCTCCCCGTTCATCAGTCACTTTTTCCATAGACAATACAGCGATTAAGGCAACGGCTCGTAGCAACTCTTCACGCTCAGAAAAATCTGGTTTAAGCGGTGCCTCAGGTTTGCTTTCGCGGGCTGATTTCAATACCTCCTCAAGAGATTTTGCATATGATTCCGCAGTCATAGTTCTACCTCAAAGTGGGATATTTCCGTGTTTTCTTGCTGGTCGCGTTTCTTCTTTGTCAAGCAGCATGCCTAGGGCCTTTACCAAGCGGTTACGGGTATCGCTAGGTTCGATTACATCGTCGATGTAACCCATGGCCGCGGCTTGGTAAGGATTTGCAAATCTCTCAGTATATTCATCCACCAGGCGTTGGCGCTCTTCTTCTGGATTTCCAGCAGCATGGATTCTTCTACGGTGAATGATTTGAACGGCTCCATCAGCACCCATTACAGCCAGCTCTGCAGAGGGCCATGCTACATTGTAATCTGCACGAATATGCTTGGAACACATTACATCGTAGGCACCACCGTACGCCTTGCGCATGATCACAGTCATCTTCGGAACGGTGGCTTCAGAATATGCGTAGAGTAATTTTGCACCATGTCGAATGATTCCTCCCCATTCTTGATTGGCACCTGGAAGGAAACCAGGCACATCGACCAAGGTGACCAAAGGAATTCCGAACGCATCACAGAATCGAACAAATCGAGCCGCTTTGGTGGATGCATCGATATCGAGGCAACCAGCCAGTACCTTGGGTTGATTGGCCACAACCCCAATGGTTGAACCATTTAAGCGACCAAACCCAACAACAATGTTCGCTGCAAAGCTAGCTTGAACCTCAAGGAATGCTCCCGAGTCAAGAATTTCAGAAATGACCTCATTTACATCATAGGGTTTGTTTGGATCGTCGGGGACAATAGAGTCTAACGATTCACACAACCGTGTCGCTGAATCGCCAGTATTTTTGAGAGGGGTTCCTGAAAGGTTGTTTGAGGGGAGTAATCCAATCAATTCTCGGGTTAGATCGAGGGCATCTTCATCTGAGGAAGCTGTAAAGTGAGTGACACCTGACTTACTCCCATGTGTCATTGCACCACCTAAATCCTCGAATGAAACTTCCTCATTGGTAACCGTCTTGATGACCTCAGGTCCAGTGATGAACATGTGCGATGTTTGGTCTACCATGATGACGAAATCTGTGATGGCTGGGCTGTATACTGCTCCACCTGCACATGGACCCATAATCACACTGATTTGCGGGATGACTCCACTAGCGCGCACGTTACGGAAGAAAATCTCTGCATACGATCCTAGGCTGGCAACCCCTTCCTGAATTCGGGCACCTCCAGAATCATTCAGGCCGATTACAGGAGTTCCAGATTTCATCGCCATATCGAGAATTTTGCATATTTTGAGACCATGCATCTCACCCAAACTTCCACCATAGACTGTAAAGTCCTGTGCAAAGCAGTGTACGGGTTTTCCATCAATGGTCCCATGGCCACATACTACACCATCTCCTGGGATAATGTTCCCTTCCATGCCAAAATCGGTGCAACGGTGCTCGACCAAAGCATCCACTTCTTGGAACGTACCTTCGTCAAGTAACAATTCCAACCGTTCTCTGGCGGTTAACTTGCCTCGATTGTGTTGTGCATCAATGCGTTGAGAGCCTCCTCCGGCTTCGGATTGGGCCTTTCTACGACGCAATTCGTCGAGTCGTTCATCTGCTGCTCTCATCGCCCTCAACCCCCTCGTTGTCACAAGCCGCCCATGAAGATAGCCCCCTATGGGGGCTGTTTTTGCCATACGAGGGGTTCAAATCGAAATCCCGGCTCGAGAACAACATGCCCACCCCATTGCGCATCGTAATCGCCAAGCCTGGCTTGGATGGTCACGACCGTGGTGCAAAAGTCGTAGCCAGGGCTCTCAGGGATGCAGGTCACGAAGTTATCTACACAGGTTTACGTCGTACACCAGAGCAAATCGTACGTATTGCGATGGATGAAGACGCTCAAGTCCTTGGCCTATCTTCATTGTCGGGTGCTCATGGTTTTCTTTTTCCCAAGGTCTGTGAATTACTTCGAGAGGCAGGACTTGATGATGTGATCGTATTTGGTGGAGGTATCATCCCCGAGCGAGATCGACCTGCGTTGTATGAGGCGGGTATTTCAGCGATATTTGGGCCAGGGACTACTTCGAATGAGATGATTGAGTTTCTCGAAAATTTGGAGGTGTGAATTTGAATCGGCGCGAGCTTGCTCGGGCATTGTCAAATCCTGAATCAATTGTGGCCGCTGAACGGCCCAGTGAACCATGGTGCGTACTTGGCGTCACCGGCGCTCCAGGTGTCGGCAAATCATGTTTGGTAGACCATATCGTTCAGCAATGGCTCAATACTGGTGAAAGGGTTGCTATTTTGGCTGTTGACCCATCTTCTCCAATCTCGGGAGGTGCTCTTCTTGGTGATCGGATGCGAATGTCGTCTGTCGATGAAGGGGATGATGTATTCTTCCGCTCTATAGCAACAAGAAATTTGCCAGGCGGGGTACCTTCTCACTTGAATCGAATGGTCGATTTACTCATTGAGAAAGGTTGGACAAAGGTCATCATCGAAACTGTTGGGGCAGGACAATCTGAAATTCGAGTTGTTGCAGTCGCGGATCGAATTTTGTTGGTCGAGGGTCCCGCACGAGGTGATGTAATTCAAGCAGAAAAGGCAGGGATCCTCGAATTGGCTGATATCATTGCGGTGAACAAGTGTGACTTGGATGGAGCAGAACGTGTCGCAGATGAAATCCGTTTGTCTCTCAATTTTTCTGCTGAGGATTCAGCACCAGTTGTGCTTTGTTCTGCTGAAACAGGAGAGGGTGTACAGAATCTGGTTGACACGATTGAAAATGTGGCCCTTGCGCGCGGACCTGAAATTGCCAAAGCTCGAGAGCGACTGTTGGCAGCACATCAAGAATTGATACTCTCTCATCCAAATTTCACCGATGCACTCAAGGGCCTTTGTGACGGACGGTATACCACTAAAGAGGCACTCCAGCTTCTCAAATGAGGTTCAAGCATGTCGGAAATAGAGTTCGATGCGGATGAGGAAATTCAGTATGAAGTTGACCATGTCAAACATAGCGTTGGGGGTAGAGGCGGGCATATGTTCCGGCGTTTGTTTCATATTTCCATGGCTCTAATTCCTTGGATATACTATGTGCATGGTGAAGTAATTGGAGATTTGCTTTCCATTGAACCGATTCAATTTGTATCTGCGGTTGGAATATCCCTACTCGTCTTCGAAATGATTCGAATTCGGTTTGGAATTTTGATTTTTGGACAACGAGAATATGAGAAGCACCAGATTAGTGCTCTCGCATGGGGTGCGCTTTCAATTTCTGTGACCTTTGTGGCATTGCACGGTTGGTCAGGCGGGGCAGATGTCCATGAGGGTTGGTTGACCATCCCGATTGTCTTGTCATTGACCTTTGGTGATCCAGCGATGGGAGAAGCTCGGCGTAAGGGATTGGATAATCAATCTGTATTCGTAATCGGTTCATTGGTTTGCGGCATAACTTGGCTTGGATGTGCTTATTTTCTTGGAACTCCCTATTGGATGGCGATTTTGATGGGACCACTGACCACTGCTGCAGAGTGGCCTAAACTGCGATGGATTGACGACAATGCGACGATGGTCCTCATCCCTCTGGCAGTGACGATTTTACTGGCGCCATTCTTGTAATGCATCTCTTTGCCGCGCTACGTTTACAAAGCGAATTCAGGTGGCATGTGTATGACAGCCGATTTTGAGGCTCCTCTAGAGGACGAAGCACCTGGCCAAGGCCTCTACATTTTCGCCTACCTGTTTTCGATGGCCGCTTTGGCTGTAACCATGTTCCTCTACACGTAATCCTACAAGGGCAGACCACGCCTTGAAATGCGTTGACGTTTGGCGTAGTTCATGTGCGGTATTGCCGGTATCTTCGGCCCCAATGGGGATGATTCCGCACTTGCATACTCAATGGCATCTATGCTGAAACATCGCGGGCCTGATGGGATTCAATCCTGGTCGGAATCATGTGAACATGGTGGAATCGGATTGGGCCATACTCGATTATCGATTGTGGATGTTATCGGCTCTACTCAACCACTACATTCGGACAGCGGTTGTGTCTTGGTGATGAATGGAGAAATATACAACCATGATCATATTCGTAACGAAGAGCGAGGATATCCATTCCGAACAAAGGGGGATGGTGAATCGATTCTTGCAACTTATGCAGCTCGGCAAGATGATGTGACTTGGGTTCAACGATTGGATGGTATCTGGTCATTTGCTCTTTGGGATACCAAACGCAGTGTACTCATCCTATGTCGTGACAGATTGGGTGTCAAACCCTTGGTACGTACTCAAACCTCAGATGGAAACCTCCTATTTGGTTCTGAAGCCAAATCACTTCGGGCATATCCCCGGTATACATCAACCATTGATTTGAATGCCCTAATTGCCCGTATTGCGTTTGAGTATCCTTTGGATGAAACTACCCTATTTGAGGACGTTTATTCCGTTGAGCCTGGTACAATCGAAACTTGGTCATTATCTGAATCAGGTGCAACATTACTACACAGTAAACGATGGACAAGTCGATTTCGTTCTAATCCAGATGATTCATGGAATCCGGTGAGAGACGCTTCCACCTTACTCGAGTCATTGACGAGTTCGGTCGCTGATCGGTTGATGTCTGATGTTCCACTGGGCATTGTACTTAGTGGAGGTTTGGATTCAGCCATGGTTGCTGCAATTTCTGACGAAGCTTCGCGACGAACAGGTTACCCATTGCCGGCATGTTGGACCGTTGCAGAATCTGAAGAGAATCCAGATTGGAAAGCGGCCGAATTGGTCTGTCAAGCTTTAGACCTAGACCATCATCAATATGTTCTCGAAGACAATGCATTTGACAAATCTCTGCCAAATTTATCTTGGCATGGAGAAGACTTGGATGTCACAGTCTTATTTTTTCAACCACTTTTTTCCACCATGTCAAAATCTGTCAAGGTGGGGTTGTGTGGACAGGGTGCAGATGAATTACACGCTGGATACCCGAGGTACAGAGACTTAGAAAGTCACCAGCGCTTAATCCATTCAAGACTTGATGCCTGTGAACATCCTTTTGCAAATCGATTACGAGAAGGAATCATTGACAACTCCGGTTGGCGTGGTGAACACAATCCGAGTACGGCATTTTCTGATTTACAGTCTACACTGGATTACGAAGTGAATCACGGGCAATTGACGAATTTTCAGTTGCGTTTGGTCGATCGACACAGTATGGCACATGGATTGGAAGTTCGTGTACCATTCCTAGGGCAATCCCATGTTGGTGCATCCTCAATGCTTCCAATGACCTGGAAACTCCCAAATCATACTGAAAAGGCCGCTTTACGTGCTGCTGCTAGTTTGACTAGATTGCCAAAAGAAATCGTGGAACGTCCGAAAATGCCTGCAGGGCGTGCAACTTCTCCGACCATGATTGACAATTTGTTAAGTGAATTGCATGGACATGCATTAGAATATGCGAATGATATTCCTGAATTAGTAGGGATGTTCAATGGTCAGCCTGAAATCTCGTTGGGATTGCGACTGTTCCGTTCACTGCACATTACAGACGGGGGATTTGGCCGTGAAGGAAAGGATTTGATGACATTGTTAGAGGACGTGGGATAATGTCGTATCTCGGTCCAGATATTCTCGCCGAACTCGAATCAAAAATTGTCGAGAAAGAAGATGAAATCAAAGACTGGTTTGCACAAAAAAGGGCCCAGTTTGAAATGCCAATTTATGGTTCAGTCGATATCCGTGATGCCAATTGGAAAGTTGCAGTCGTCGATGCCAATCAATATCCTGCTGGATTCAACAATTTACGAGATGGCGACATTGGTCAACATTTCCGAGCAGCCATCGGTGACGTAAAGCATGTACACATTTGGCCTGAGGCTCACACACGAAATCCTGCCTATGATGCGCATTTGGATTCCCTATCCTCAATATTGGAGGGTGAGGGATATGCGGTGACTGTCGGTATCCTCGAGCAAAATGGTAGTGACCCTGTGAATATCGGGGGGGCGATTCCTGACTTGATTCTCCTCAACAATGATCTGACAGATGGGCCACTCCCTGACCTTGGAATCACCATCTTGCCATCTCCAAAAATGGGTTGGTATCAGCGTCGGAAATCGGCACACTTCAGAGCGATTCAACCACTGGTTGACGAAATATCTGAATTGCTTGAGATCGACCCTTGGCTGTTGTCAACACAATGGTTTGTCTCTGAAGGGAAGTGTTTGGACAAAGACACCTGTCGCACATTGTTGGCTGCTGAAGCCGATGAATTCTTGGCCAATCTGCAAACAAAATATGACCAATATGGAATTTCAGGCACACCTACTATTTTCGTGAAAAACGACTCTGGGACCTTCGGTTTGGGTATCATTGAGATTACCTCGGGAGATGATTTGCTCAAATTGTCGAATCGTAAGTTGCGCAAGCTCACATATGGAAAAGGAGGTACAGAAGCAGAGGATTTCCTCTTACAAGAGGGAGTTCCAAGTGCACTTTCTTGGCAAGGAATGGTTGTCGAACCTGTTGCCTATTGTGCGAATGGGCGTGTCGGTGGCTGGTTTTATCGGGCGAATGCCAAGAAAGGGGAAATGGCCAATCTGAACAGTCCTTCATCTGTATTTATTCATCCAGATGAAATTGATGATGTCGCAATTGAATCAAGGCGTAACCATTGGCACATGCTCGTCGCGGAGATTGCCATGCTTGGCATCGCGATTGAAACAACTTCACTCTAATTCATCACTCGTCATTTCGGGTGGTTCATCCATACCCATGATTTCATAATTTGAGGGGAACAGTGCGACCATCACTCCAGCGATTCCAACCACAAGTGCCCACCAGAACATTTGGTAAGCGATTGCCATTTCTAATGCAATGGCAACCAATAGGAGTCCACCCAGGTTTGAAATCCAAACCAGGCGCTTGAATGTGGCCAATCCTACACCTTTCGTGGTCCCAGACATTGATTCTGGGCCAAATTCTGCGCCAAATCGGATTGGATTATCATCTGCCATGTTTACTACCTCCACAGTTTTCTTACATCAAACATTGTCATCGGTCAATCATGATAATCGCGTCGGTTGGACAGGCCAAAACACATAGTCTACAACCTGTGCAGGGGTCCCTCAATACCTTTGCTTTTCGATTTACATCGATGTTCAGGATTGGGCTGGCTAGAGGTGTATCGTATAATTCGATAGCGTCATCATCACAAACGAGTGTGCATTGGTCACAACCGATACAGAGATCTTCCTTGACGAAGGCTACCGTTCCAGGGCCTCCCTTGACTTTTTCACGCGCTTCGGTACGCATTGAATTCAAGGCAAGGCGGATCCGTGCGGCTTCATTCAACCGCCTAGACTCCAACTCCTCGCGTGTGGTCATAGTCATCCGGGGTCGGCAGTTCTTCTCAAATCTTCCTAAGCAAAGAAGGTCAACCAGAGTGGATGAATCGAAATCACAAACGCTACACAGAATCCAGTCAGCGTCCCCTTGGCCATATTGGGACGGTCATAACCCATCGCAATGAGAATCAGGAAGAATCCAATGATTAGGTCACAGATCATCCCAATCCAAGCAGCCTTCCAGGACAATCCTGCGGCTACTGTCAGTGTAGCGACAGGCCCAATCATGAATCCCGAAATCCAATCTCGGTCAATCCTGACCAAGTATCTCACGCCTGCTTCTTTGCCTCGACTTGTCGAGCAAGGAATGACACAACATCGAGGATCTCGAAGTCATGCTTAGGGTCGCCTTCAAACTTGAGACACTCAAAGTGAGTTACACATTTTGGACAGGATGTGAGCATGATGTCGGCACCCGTTGCACGAACCTCATCGAATCTTTGGACACGCAAAGCGCGACTATCTTCGTTGCAAGACATCATACTGGATACACCACAACAAAGTGCATCTTCACCATGATGTTCCATCTCGACCAAGTCAACCCCCTCAATGGAGCAAACTAAATCTCTGGGCTCATCGTAAATTTCCATTTGTCTGCCCAAACGGCAAGGGTCATGGTAGGTCACTGTTACATCTTCCTCAGTCTTGAGGTTCATGTCAAAGCCATTCTCAACCAAGAATTCAGTGGTGTGCATGACCTTGATTCCTTCCAACTCGTAATCCTTGGCAAAGGTGCGGAAACACTCTGCACAACTTGAGACCAGTGTGTCAATTCCACTGGCCTGAATTTTCTTTTGGTTGTAGGCCTTCAACTTTTCAAAGACTTCATCCATGCCTTGCCACTTCTGATCGTGACCACAGCATTTGAGGAAATCTCGGCCAAGGTATGCAACGTCTTTTTCCATTTCTTCAAACAGTGTGAAGGCAGAGGTAGTTGCATCTCCAAGGTTCATCTCACCTTCGTTGACATGGCTGAAAATCATCTCTTGGTCTAGGTAGTCGACACATCCTGGATAGTAACCGATACTGGAATCGATAGGGTAATCCTCAATGGGGATGAAATCAGCATCTCGCTCCGCTTCAGCTTCAGCAGCGAGAACTGCCTGCAACACAGTGTGAGGGACATTCGTAGCAGGGGGCCCACCCACAATGAGAGCCCTTCGCATGTCGACGTAGGAATCGTAGTCGACCAATTGTGGGCATGCGTTGGAGCAGGCAGAACAAGTTAGACAGGAATACAGAGGTACCCCATCGTCCTCATTGTTCCAGGTATTGTAAATGATGTTGAGTTTGTCACCTGCATTAAACAAGCGTACAGGACAAGCATCATCACAAAGGTCACAACCGTAGCATTTGTTCATTTCATATTCGTAACCACGAGCCATGCTGCGCATGAGCATGAACACTACAGCACCGACACCCAAACAGGGGATGAATAGCGAGTAGATCAGTTTTGCATCCAAACTCTTGGGGTTTTTGTGATAAGTTGGATTTTCGACCATATGGTTGGAAAGAGATGCAATATCCAAGCCTATGTCTGCTCTGGTGAGATTGGTTGGATCTTCTCGGTTCAATGCCTGACCATTTTCACCAATGAGAAGGGGTTGGTAAGCGATTACATTCATGCCTGCAAAGACGGTGTATGACGAATTGACGCCGGTCCACATTGTTGAGAAAGCAATGTCATATTTACCAGGTTCAAGTTTCAGCATCATGTTTTGACAAGTGCCTTCAAACAGTGTTTCGTCTGAGTTGTGCTCACTTACGGACATGGTTCCTACTCCCGTACCGATGCCCCATTCGCTTGAACGCTCATTGCATGCGAGGTCAACATAGACGGTTTCAAGTCCGAAATCTTCGACGTCAAGGACCCAAGAATCAGAAATTGGGACTTCTCCAGAGGCGTCATTGCCTGTCTCTGCCCACTCTTGCGAGATTCCGTTTCTGCCGATTTCTGTATCGGTGTGGCCATTCACTCCACTGAAATCAATTAAGTTGGCTTGGGTGGGTTGGTAAATGCCCCAGTTGAGGAAGTGGCCTGCAGTTACAAGACAGAAATCAGACCGACTGTAAGCATCTTCACCCTCAAACTTAGAATTCTCCCAAGCAGGATTTGCGAGACTTTGCTCGTAGGTCAAACAGTCCTCTTCAATCATTTCCCAATGGTGGCCTTCGTTGATGTCAACGAGTGTGTCAACAGGCTGACCACGAAGTTCTTCCAGAGCCGATACTTCATCCATTGCTCCAAGTCCGCCCTGGTCCCAGAATCCATTGTTGTAAACAGGCCAAGTGACTGAGCACAAAATGATGGTCACAAGTAATGTTCCAAGGGAAATCTGCTTGCCCAACTGTGGTGTGGTCCTCGCACCAATCGATTTGACCATGAACCACCTAATGCCCATGTACAGGGCGATCCATATGAAAATCCCAGTCAATATCCATGGCACAGCATTGAACAATTCTGCAAGCCAAGGTGCCCTTGTCCCACAATTTAGGCCAGCATGAGAATTCAACTGACAGAAATCGGTTCGATTTTTCCCATATAATTCGAGGAAGATATTGATTGAGAATACGCTGATGAACCAAACGTGAGCGAGATAGATGGCACCAGCAGTTGCAAACCATGGGTCTTCAACTCCTCTCTTCTCCCGCCCTGGAAGGAATGGTGGCAGTGCGAGAATGCCGACAGGGAGGCCGGTAATCGCCGCGCCCCACCATGCTGCGTTCCAAGCAATGACGGGTTGTCCAAAGAATGCACCAATGGGTCCGGCAGGGATCTCGAATTGTGGCAAGTATTCGCCCCAACGTAAGTACCCGTAACTGAATAGAACGTACCAATCTGGGAACACGAATCCGGCCTGCGCATAAGGGTCAGCTGCGCCGTGAAGTGGCGGGGGGATCAGCCAAGAGTAGAATGCCAGAACAGCTACCATCGACGCGAGAATAATTCCATCTCGAAGTACTTCATGTGGCCAAAACGCATGGCCGACAAATACGCGTCTGCGCTCATCATCAGCAGATTGGAGGCTGTCCTTCTCACGAACGTAGGTGTCCGCAATCCGGCCAAGGTTCTCAATTAGTCCCATTTTTTTTCAACTCCAATCAATGCGGCTCCGCAATCCCCTGAACCCACACAATGAACAGATGGATTAGAATCAGGGTTGTTACAATTACAGGCAAAATGAACACGTGTAGGAAGTACATTCTCGTTACGGTTTGATAGGTTAGGCTTGTGCCTCCAAACATTGCGCTTGCGACCCATGGTCCGATTAGAGGTGTACTGTTTGCCATGTTGATTCCGATGGTTGCAGCACCGAAGGCCAAGCTATCCCATGGGAGTAGATATCCAGAGTAACCGAAGAAGATGGTGAAGAACATCAAACCGACTCCAATGAGCCAGTTTAATTCACGCGGGTTGCGGTACGCTCCTGTGAAATATACTCGACACATGTGCAGGAATACTGCGGCGACCATGAAGTGAGTTGTCCAGTGGTGAATCGAACGGATGATGTAGCCAAATGGCAACTGAGTCATGATGAATTCCATACTTGAGTAAGCGGGGGTAGGATCACCCTCTCCACCAGGGACGTAGTATATCCCCAGAATGGTTCCAGTAATGACCAAGATGATGAAAGCTAGGAAAGAGATTCCACCCAAACAATACAGTGGGTACCAATACCAAATGATTCGTAATTTGTACTTCTCAGCGTGTGTCAGCGGCATTTGTCTGTGCATACTGTGGTAGGCGTCACGGGACATGGCCCAGTAATCTTGGACACGGAATCGGGTGTCGAGCCACGAAAACGCCCATAGGAACGACTTCTCAATCAAACCCAACTTACCAGTTGATTCAACAGCACGAAGAATTTCTTTTCGGGGCATTTCCTCATTCTCTTTTCTCAGAGTGAACGCCACGATGACCGTGATGATAGCAATAAACAGTCCCAGCAACCAAACTTGTAACATCATTTCACCTCAATCACAGAATGTGTACCACTCTTGGTACGTTGAAAGTCCCTTGATTACATCATCTTCCACCGTGAATGGAATCAATGGCAATCCCACGGGTGCGGGTCCACCAGTCAAGCGTACACCAAAGTAATCGAATGTAGAACCATTGCCACGATTTCGATTTCGATTCTTCTCAAGCATAGTAGGATCATATCGCGATGAATGACATATACAGAACAATTTGTTCCCGCCCGCATCTACTCCACCAGGGAGCCAAGTATCTGCAGTGAAGTCATTGGCAACCAACTGCCACCCTGGGATGCAACACAAGTGAGGGCAGCGACTGAACATCAGTAAGATGTTGTCATGAGGTTGGAGTGATGTATCGGGGCTGCCATCCTCCAGCACAACATCGAAAATTTCTCGACCGTGTCCAATGAATGTTCCTGCCGCATCATAACCTTCGCCGTACTGAATACGTGGTACTCCCTCGGCTGGTGGCTTCGATTCATTTTCTTCATGAGGGACGTAAACGATGTTTACGGGCATACCACTCCACACGCCTTGTGCACCAGCCATACCGGTCCCGGATTTCGCTGCTTCAGCAACAAGGTGAGACTTTTGCATTTCTTGCTCGTGAAGTGCACCATACCAAACCGTATCCTCTTGTCCTTTTGGAACCCAATACTTGACGCCAGTGTCTTCTCCACCAGTTGAGGCTTGTCCCATCAGGAACGATGCGAAGCCAACGGCTCCGAGACTTGCCATGGCGATCGCGCCACCTGCGGCATTGAATGTGTATTTCATGAATCGGCGACGATCTAGCATCGAACCGTCATCCCCTGCTCCGCTTGAATGGGAGCCAGGAGCGGGTCGGAGTCGAAATTGTCTAGCCATATTTACACCTTGTAGTTCTTCCAGCTGTTGGGGTCCTTCGGGGTGATGTACTTATTCCGTCGATGCTTAACAACCAATGTATCTGGCATCACCCATTTCAGATACACGATACCCATGATGATGATTGTGGTTAGCATCATTGCGAGGAAGAAAGCGAGGATTTGTTGGTCCCAATAGTTGAACAGACCATATGCCAATCCACCGGCCCAATAGATGGTCCAGAAGAGCCCCCAAACAAAGACGATTGTAACCAACCAAGTGGATGCACTTGGTGATATACTGGAGCGTACGATTGTTCCTGGCTTGGGCATGTTGAATACCCCATGGTCCACTGCGGTGATGTACTCCTCTTCGGTTAAGTTCACATCTTCCAATGCAAACCTTGCATCCTCAAGGCTCACTTCACCAGATTTGACTTGGCGTAACAACCGCATTACGATGTCTTCGCTCATAGTTGGTCACCTCGTCGCAAATGTTTCATCCGCAATCGAATAAGGTTGGAGCGGCCTTCATAATGTCGACTGAATCCATATCGAAGGAAGAATCCACAAAACACAATCACGGCTACAACAGCACCGAATCCAAGTAACCCTAGCCAGTGAGCTCGGAACGGTGCCCCCATGTGGTGGAGGTCAACGTGACCATGATCAGCAGCAGGGGGTGCGACATCACCATTGCCGGCGAAGATGGTTCGTGTAGCCCCATTGTCTTCACCTTCTCCCAAAGAGAAAGACAAGCGATTCCATGCATCACCAGTGGGCGCACCATCTCCATTGACACTGTTGCCAGCCAACCAGAAAGTAATGTCTCCACTACCTGATTCGGGAGCCGTCCAAGTGAACATCCATGAGCGGTCACTTGGATTGTTTCCAGCATCAGTGTGAGTAAGTGTGAATGTATCGTCGCCATTCTGTACCATTAGTTCGTATCCTGCGCCAGCGCCTAGAGCGCCGTTTGAGACTCGCATTGAGAATCCAGCAGATGCCGAACCACCTATTTCGGGGCCACCGATAATCTGGATCTTCATTGTATATTCAGTTCCAGCAGCGTACTGGAATGGGACATCAGCAATCATGACTGTCACAGAATCATCGGGGGCAATTGCATTCCCTGAATGACAGGTGCAACCAGTCTTGGCGACATCGGTATCCCCCTCTGCCTCATTCCCGTAAATTCCAGATGGAACGGCTTGTGTTGAACCTGCAACAAACAACAGAATCAGCAGTCCCGTTAGTAGAACGCGGGTTCGGTGAGTTGATGACAAGTTACCAAGCCTCGCAGGTGTCACTCACCTACGGTGAGAACCGCCATGAATGACCAACATAAACCTTGCTTAATGATGACATCAAAAACAGACGCAGTGAGTCGAATTTTCACTACTTAAATCAGCGCACTTCTCCGCAGCCCTGAATAGCCTAAAACTCCTCGCAGGGGCATGTCAGAGCGAACTTGGGAGAATACGTATAGCCTCACAGATGAGCAATTGTCGAATTTAGAGGATGCTGAAGCCCTCATGGAACGCATGGATTTGACTAGTGCCGAGCGCCTATTGCTTTCAATGTTAGAAGAATCACCAGAATGTATTCCAGTGTTGTCCAACCTCGGTTACCTGTATGGTAAGCATTTGTCGGAATTTGAGAATGCAGTGAGATATTATGACATGGTGTTGGAAATTGAGCCGGACAATGCTTGGGCGCGGGATGCGAGACGCCGTTATTCGAGATACATTGGTCGTGATTAGTCAACAATCCTCATGGCCTCCCTTGTCAAGCGCATCATATGCAGGAGGGTGCTCTGCTCATCGCCGGAGTGGGTTCTCTGGGTTGCACTTGGGCGAATGCAGCACATTCTCATGTTTCAGATTGGGTTGATTTGGCCCTGGTTGACGCAGATAACCGTTCAATGGACGGTGTTCGACATGCAAATTGCTTGTTATTGGGCGAGAATCCTTCTGAAGTTGGTTGTGCCGGTATGCCTGAATTGGCCGAAGCCCGAATGCGAACTTTACAACCGATCACGACTCATTTCTTAGATCAAGCTGAATTGGTATTGATTTTGACGGGCTTAGGCGGCGGTTCTGGTTCGGGTGCATCAATTGAATTCGCAAGACAGGCATCACAATCAGGTTGCATGGTCATTTCTGTTGCAGGGATGCCGTTTGAAGCACAAGTTGAGCGTCAGAAAATCGCTGAGAGTGCCCTTTTACGATTGAATGAAGTTTCGGATGTTTGCGTTGAACTAAGTCTTGATCGGATGGCATGGCAGGCTCGTGAACGCGGAGTGAATTGGCAACAAGGTTCCGCTTGGGTTGAAGAGTTGTGTGAAGGGTTGATGAGAACCTTGGCCAAGGTGGGCCTCATCAATCTAGATCTGATGGATTTACGCGCTATCATTTCGAAAACCGGGGCTTCTACGTTGTTGGTTTCTGAAGGACATTGCGACGACGCTGACACACTCTATCAGAGAGCACGCTCATCTCCTCTTGCAGCATTACCGGTTGACGGAGCTAGTGGATGCTTACTCCAGGTCGAAGGTGGCCCTTACATGACACTGAAACAAGTGGAGGCGGTCGCGGATGCATTCACGAGAGGTTTGTCCCCAGATGCTCAAGTTATCATCGGCGCAAGAGTTTCTCCAGAATTGGGAGATCGTATGAGGGTGGTTGCAGTGGTTAGTGGGTTGCCAAAGTAAATCGGTCACTCAAAATCATCGTCTTCAAGCACTGGCTCTGGAATATCAACCAGTTCTATATCTTCATCCGCATGAAACTCTTCTTCAATTTCGGTTTGCTCAAGGCTCTCTTCTTGAGAATCTTCTTCGACTTCCTCAACCTCATCACTTTCAGCAAGTTCCTGGCGCGCTGAATCCAACCATTGATCCAGGCTCCCGATTCTCCAACTGTGAATCGTCATCATCGTGAATGCTGTGATTAAATGCCCGATACCAATCGTCGTGGAAACTCCAAGCGTTCCGATGGCGCCACCACTTAACTTTGAACCGAGGACGGAAATCATTGCGATTGACCCTGAATATGCCATTCCAAATGATAAGCCCCAAAATACAGCATTTTTCTGATTGAACATCTTAAATCCACGTTGGTGGCCACCCTTGGCAAGACTCCAAATTGCAGCTATAACAGTAATAACCATCAATATGAACTCTTCGAGAATAAGGAAAAACCCCCAGTCTTCAAACATGAATCTCCGCACACCACTAAGCAGATGCCAAGTGACAAACAACTGCATGAACAGCCCCCAAGCGAATCCAAATGCGGCTGTATCTTTACGCTTTGAATCAGTGATGCGCCCGTTAGTAGTCCGCCAAAACAGCAAACCCTGTATTGCAACTGCAGCAACTGCGAATAACAAGGGTCCCAGCTTTTCGATGAAGGACATTTCAGCTGCATTCTTGGCACCAGAAACCAGGATCCAATAAGTGGATGCAGCAAAAACACCGATGATAGTCATGTGAATCGTAGTCGATGTAAATCGTTTTGAGTTACGCTCGATAGAAGCGATATTCACAGCTCTACCCTCGACAAAGATACGTAAACTGGTCGACAATGCTCTACCTTGTGCAAAGGACCAGATGACAAACATCCCTGCAATCGCAATGCCCCAGTACACGGCCTGCTCTTTCCCTGAATCGGTTGTGAGGTACAGGGCGATCAAGGTGAAGGGGAGGAGACCCAACAGCAATGGTGCAATCCAAGCAGATACAATCCGAATAAAGTACAACAGAATTTTCTCGATAAACGTCGTCTGTTCTGGTAACGACTGAAAGTGACTAAACCTGTAAATCACACTCATTTCTTGCATCCAAGCCGTGAGGGCATATCCAAGCGACAAGCCGATGAAACCAGCGATGCCCAATGCAAACATGGTGTCAGAATCAGTGGCTGAAATCATGTACAGGACAAAACCTGCAACTCCAATCAGAATTACGTGAGGTAATGTCGAAGGGTGGAGTAAATTCATGACGACATCCGTGACAGTCGGGGGCTCGACCTCCTGCTCAACTTCATCCATCAAACCCCGGGACAGTGCGAGGCCTGTTAAGTCCGACGCCTCTAGCGACACCATGGCGAAGACATTGACCAAGGCTCTGCGGGGTAAGCGGCGATGGATTGGAATCAATGTCAGTGGTTATGATTCGCGTGATAGTTTGGAGAAAGCCATTGAAAGTATCGCTCCTTCTTCTGAATGGAAACTGACACTGTTTGAGGATGACAAGGCGATAGTAAAAGTTAGGCTACAAGATCTTGGTGACTGGCGGAAAAATTTCGAGGTATCAAACTCGAATATCGAATCGGTCACTACTTCCGGCAAGATTCGTTTGGTTAAACAAAGAATGGGATTTAATTAGCCGTATTATAGAATATTTCAAGCGCATTTACCAATCGTCTTCACAGCCAAATTGATGTGCTTGACCAACTTCGCCATCGCATGGGAGCCGGCGGAGATGCACCCAGTGTGCCCCTTTGGGACATGGCCGTACTGGTCGGGGCGACATTGTTTATCTCAACAGTAGTCATCTTGGTTTGGACCCAGCCAGATACATACACTTTGGAAGGCCAACAGGAAGTCCTCATAGTCCACACGGGATTGTCTCAAGCCAGCCTCACCTTCGAATCGACATGTATTTCCAGTACTGATTCAGAAAACTCAACTTCTGTCTGTGGTGAATTGACTGTTTGGGTTGTCCCACATGATGGCTCTGAAAGTTGGGATGGTCGCTTGGATGGGGCTGATGAAGTTGTTTTACTCGAAAATGATCAATCAGAAAGCACAGTCAACCTCAATGAAGAGTTGGAAAAAGGCGAATATCGATTGGTTCTAGATGGGGAAGGTGATTACACCTTCGAAGTCACAATCAATCGCACGATTCCCCATGAATTCCTACCTGCTATCATTGGCTCAGTATTGTTGATTTGGGGTATTTGGAGAAAACAGCAGGAAGAGGATACAGCTTAATGCCAGTTCCAACCCCAATTCTCATTCATTTGAACTGTCTGATTGATTCCATAGACTCCTCCTTTTGCATCGATACCAAATAAGGCTGGATCCCCTTCGCAAAGTGTCATTCGCATTGCTGCAAAAATAGAGCTTAATACCGTATCTGATGGAAGGGATTTGATCAAGTCATGAACTTCCAAAGTTGAAGCAATTGAGGCGTGTAAAACTGGAATTAAATCGTCTAATTCTGCTTTGAACAGAGTTTCCCAACCAATAGAATCTTCAATATCTGAAACTTCAATCTGGTTTAGGCCGATTCCAAGTGCGACACGGGTTTCATCGCCTTTGGTGCGGCCCTGGGCTAAAATACCGCATAATTTCCCAATTTTAGACGGAGTTCGTAGCCATATGTCATTGGGCCATTTGACTCGGACCCCATGCTCTTCTAAGGACGAACTATGCGTCCAAGAATGGGAGGGCAAGCCTAGGTTCTTGAACACTGCAATTGTATCCAGTACAGACAATGATGCAGCATATTGTATGAATTCAGCACCCTTATCTATAGATTTTTTCCCTAATGACCAACTACCCATGAAATTGCGGTTTGAACTCACCCAAGTTCGATTGCGATATCCACGTCCAGAAGTTTGGTGTGTACTCGTGATCAAATCTCCCTGTGTTGCGTTTATTTTGTCAAGAATCTCATCATTGGTTGATTCACATGAATCTAGGTGCAAGGTCAGAGCTTGTTCAAATGGTTTCCAGCAAGCAATCACAGTCAACATTTCATCGCCGACTGCAACTTGGTCGACATTTCTGGTCGCCCAACCCGCCCGTCGCCAGGCCGTTGGAATGCGCGTTCCAAGTTGATTTGAACTGTGGACGAGATAGATAAGGCCATTTCGATTCAAGATGTCTGGATTTTCGGCCAATGCTTGTAAAAGAGCAAAATCGCCATTGTTCTCAATCAGAGCAGAATCCTCTAGGGGTCCCAATTTCTCTCCAGGTACGGGGTCGAGGTAAGGGAGATTCCAAGCGATGATATCTACACCTTCGGAAGGCATCCACCTACCTATGTCGCCGGGGCCTCCTTCGATAACCTCAATCTCACAACCTTGATCGATAGCGTTTCCCATGGTTGCAGCGACCGCGAGGGGATTGACATCACAGGCAATCACATCCCATCCCCGTTTAGAACATGAGACTGAGATGGCACCGCTCCCGCAACCGATTTCCAACAACCTCCGACCTTCTCCAAAACCATGCTCGGCGAGCACACTGTCAAGCAATATTGAATCCTCTCTGGGTGGATACACCGTAGGTGCGATAGTGAGTGATATTTCATCAAGCCCTGATGCTTTCCACTGGACTAGGCACCCCTTTCCCTTTGAATACTCTACTTCACGTTCAATTGTCAACAGCCTCGCACTCCCTCGTCTATTGTCCACGGGCAGGAGTTCAAATTGAAGTATATTCTGCAAACCTTTATCTCAAATCCAGGATACCCAAATTCGAACTGCGCTGTTTACCATGTTGCGTCAATCGATTTTCTGAGGACGTAGCGTATGCCGCAACCCTTTTGAATACCCCCCCGGTCGGCGGGTGGCCCAGAGATAGCCAAGGGCTTGTAGCTTAGCTAGGTAGAGCGTCGGGCTTTTAACCCGATGGCCAGGGGTTCGAATCCCCTCAGGCCCGCTCTCTGGCTGGCTACAAGTCGGCTTGAGAAGGGCAGAACGGGGGCAGAAATTTTGGTAGTAAAGAGTTCAACGAAGAAACGCTTGGTTGAATTGGGTGTTCAGGAAGAGCATGCACACAAATTAGCTGATGATGCAAACATGGATGCCATCAAGCAGATGAGCGTTGAAGATGTTGCAAAGAAAATCGGTATCGATTCCGATAGCGCAGAGATTGAGAAAATCATGGGCATCATCCGTGAGCAAGGTACTCGGAAGCGTACTCGTTCACGAAGAATCACGATTTCCCAGAAAGCACTCGACGATGATGACATCCCAATGGGTGTTGATCGATTCAATGTTCTCAACCACGGATTGGTACCCCATCATGAACTGGTTCCAGTGGATGAAGAAGCAACCATGCTGTCTCCTTGGGGGCTTGAATACCCTGACATCTCAGGCGAAGGAACTCGTCTAGCCAAGGAATTGCTCCCTAAGATTCTCATTACTGATCCAGTTGTTCAAGTTCTGAAAGAAATGACTGAGATAGACAACGCTGAACTTCCTGCTGGATGGCTGACCAACCGTGTCGTGAAAGTCGAGCGCTACAGTCTGTCCTCAGGTACAACAACAGCATACCGGCTGATTGTGGAGGAAAACTAAGGAGGGATTATGATGAAGGAAATTATTGAGAGTTACTTCCGAGAGCGGAGTTTGGTCAACCACCAACTCGCTTCATACAACGATTGCATACCATCTGCTGATTCACAGGGTAGTCGCTTCGAAGAAATCGTGCGAAACATTCGTATCGGTACAGAAGAAGTACTCGATGATGATGAAGGCGGTCTCATCAAATTGGACGTTCTAGACCACGATATTCAAGTGCGCATGAAGAACATGACCTTGGGGCCCCCAACGATTCGTGAAGCAAACGGTTCAGAGCATCCCTCTCTACCTTTGGAATGCCGTCTCCGAAAGTTGACTTACATGTCCCCAATCTACCTCGATTTCACTATCCATCGAGACGACCTACCACAACCAATTGTCGAGGAAAAGGTTCAGATTGGCAGTGTTCCAATCATGATTCGAAGTCGGCGTTGTAATCTCAACCCCGCTCATATTGATGCGAATCGAAATTTGTCACCAAACCAGAGCGAGGAAGACAAAGAGCTCTACCATCGCCTACTCGAAGGGAAGGGAGAAGACCCTCATGATCCAGGTGGTTATTTCATCATCAACGGAACCGAGCGAGTTCTCATTTCCATGGAGGATTTAGCTCCAAATCGTGTGACGGTTGAAATGAACAAGCGATATGCACGCAAGACCGAAGTTGCAAAGATTTTCTCGCAAAAAGACGGCGTTCGGAAGCCATTGACAGTTGAGAAGCGGAAGGACGGCATGCTGATGGTGAAAATCAGTAGCGCTGGAACCACCGCAATCCCTGTGGTATTGTTGATGCGTTCATTGGGGATTGACAACGATCAAGAAATCTTCCAAGCAATCGCCGGACCAACCGAGACATTCAAGTTCATTGTTGCCAATCTCAACGAAGTCAAAGACAACGAAGAGTACAATGTTGAAAACCAAGAAGAAGCCATGCAGTGGTTGGAAAAGAAATTCGCAGCTGGACAACAGAAAGAGTACCGTGAACAGCGGATCCAGAATTTACTGGACAAGGAGTTACTTCCTCATTTGGGCAACTCAGATGAAAACCGCAAGAAGAAGGCAATTTTCCTTGGACGGATTGTTCGCCAAGTTCTTGAAATGGCCATTAACAACAAGGAGCCTAACGATAAGGACCACTACGCAAACAAGCGTGTTCGCCTCGCAGGTGACCTGATTGAAGATTTGTTCCGAGTATCTTTGCAGCAATTGGCCCGTGACCTGAAGTACCAACTTGAGCGCCATCACAATCGTAAGCGCGACTTGAAGATTACATCCTGTCTACGCCCGGATGTATTGACCTCCAAGGTCATGCACGCTCTCGCAACCGGGAACTGGGTCGGTGGTCGTAGTGGTGTGAGCCAATTGTTGGATAGGACCTCCTTCTTAGCAGCACTTTCTCATATGCGTCGCGTGACCAGTCCCCTGGTCCGAAGCCAACCTCATTTCGAGGCTCGTGACCTGCACCCCACACAATGGGGTCGTCTGTGCCCCAACGAAACTCCTGAAGGACAGAATTGTGGTCTGGTGAAGAATGCGGCTCAAATGGTCGATATCTCTGAAGCAGTCAATGAAGAAGAAGTCAAAGCTCTTCTGGCCGAAGCAGATGTTGATCCAAACCCTGTCGGATGGGCAGAAGGTGCTCGTGTCCACGTAAATGGAGATATCTTTGGATTGCACATGAATCCACATAAACTCGTTGAGCACTTCAAGCGTAGACGTCGAAGTGGCCGGATACGATCTGAAGTGAGTATTCGTCATGATGCAGTGAATCGTGATATATTCATCAATACAGACAAAGGTCGTATCCTACGTCCACTCTTGGTATTGGATGGTGGAAGTATGGTTCTATCCAAGGTGTACTTGGATGGATTGAAGGACCGCTCAATATCATTCAAAGATCTCGTCAACGAAGGTGTTGTTGAATGGGTCGATGCTGAGGAAGAGGAAGACCTCTTGGTTGCACCTCGTCCGTTCGATCTGCCACAAATGAGTCCAAAGCACGGTCGCCCCCTAAATCCGGCCAAGGTGCAGTGGCTGAACATGGGTGAGGAAGGGATTTCCAAGGCCAAACTCAGTGCAGAAGTGATTATGCCAAATGGTGAGGTTATTAACGAGAAATTTAGCATCCCATTGAACTACTTCCAAGAAGACCTGGACAAGTTGCGACGCAAGGAAAAGAAATCAGGAGATGTCCTTATCTATACGCATGTAGAAATTGACCCACAGTTGATTCTCGGTGTGTGTGCATCCCTGGTTCCATACCCTGAACACAACTCTACTCCTCGTGTTACTGGTGGTACTGCGATGGTCAAACAATCGTTGGGTCTTCCTTCCGCAAATGGCCGATTACGCCCTGACACACGTCAACACATTCTGCATTATACTCAGAATTCGATGACTGGGACACGTGCAATGGAAGCTACCAATTTCATCCGTCGACCAGCAGGACAGAATTTCGTTGTGGCTATTTTGAGCCACCATGGATACAACATGCAAGACGCCGTCATTATGAATCGCGGTAGTATTGAGAGAGCATTGGCACGTTCAACGTTCATTAGAACTTACAATGCTGAGCGTAAGCGATTCCCTGGTGGACAAGTCGATGAGATCGAAATCCCAGGTACAGGTCTTGATGAGGTCAAGGGTCTGAAATCTCCGGAGGCATATGCGCATCTAGAGAGTGACGGTCTACCTACTCCTGAAACCGAAATCAGCAGCAAGCCTGATGATCGGGATCGAGTTCCGCAGGTATTGGTTGGAAAGACCAGCCCACCAAGGTTCTTGGAAGAATCACATGGTGCGTTCCTGCAGGCTCAAGAACGCCGTGAATCGAGTATGAATGTTCGGCACGGTGAAGGTGGATTTGTGGACAACGTATTCGTTACAGAATCTCTCGATTCAGGTCGTTTGGTCAGAATCACCTTACGGACAAATCGAATCCCTGAACTGGGTGACAAGTTCGCAAGCCGTCACGGCCAGAAAGGTGTCATTGGTCGTCTCGTGGATCCCGAAGATATGCCATTCACAGTTGATGGCGTGATTCCAGATTTGCTCATCAACCCCCACGCGATTCCGTCGCGAATGACAGTCGCCCACATTCTCGAAATGATTGGTGGCAAAGTCGGTGCTATGGAAGGTCGTCTAATCGATGGCACTGCGTTCAGTGGAGAAAAGGAAGACAGCCTACGAGAAGGCCTTCTCCGCAACGGTTTCGCCCACACAGGTCGCGAATCAATGGTTAACGGTGAGACTGGTGAGCAATTCCCAGCACAGGTTTTCGTCGGAGTCATCTATTATCAGAAGTTACATCACATGGTGAGCGGTAAGATTCACGCTCGTAGCCGAGGACGCGTGCAGATTCTTACCCGTCAGCCGACCGAAGGACGTGCACGACAGGGTGGTCTAAGATTCGGTGAAATGGAGCGTGACTGCCTAATTGCACATGGTGCTTCGATGGTCATCAAAGATCGACTTCTCGATGAGTCGGACGGATGGGAGTTGTTTGTCTGTGCCGAGAGTGGCCATATTGCCTACTGGGACTGGCGTAAACGATGTTATGTCAGTCCAGTTCATGGTGACAAGGCAGAGGTATTCCCCGTATCGACATCATATGCGTTCAAGCTACTCCTGGATGAGATGAAATCACTTGGAGTGGCTATGAGACTTGAGCTGGAGGACCGAAAATGAATCGAGATGTAGCAACAATTCCGAAGCGAATCGCTTCCATCAAATTCAGTTTGATGGACCCGAATGAAATCCGTAAGATGTCCGCAGTCGAAGTAAAGACTGCAGATACCTACAAGGACGATGGTCACGCTTATCGCCAAGGTTTGATGGATTCCCGAATGGGTGTCATTGAACCCGGTGTACGCTGTGAGACTTGTGGGAACAAGCATGATCAATGCCCCAGTCACTTCGGTCACATCCAGTTGGAACTACCTGTGGTCCACATCGGTTTCACAGCCCTTCTGAAGACATCGCTGAAGTCGACCTGTAATACCTGCAGTCGTATTCTACTGCACGAGCGTGAGGGTACACACCCAATCGATCCAGAGAAGTCTGAGCAGGACTATTATCGGGCCCGTGTTTATGACGTCATTCAGAAGCACGGTGTCGGTTCGACAGAATTCAAGAAGATTATCAAGGAAATCACGAAGATTTGCTCTGGTGCCAAGCGTGCTGTTTGCATGCATTGTGGTGCTGAGCAAGGTAAGATTGTCCTCGACAAGCCTACCACCTTCAAAGAGAAGAAGATGGACAAAGGTGAGCACAAACTCAATGCTCGTGATATTCGAGAGTGGTTAGAGCGAATTCCAGATGAAGATTTGATTTTCATTGGAATGGATCACAATGCAAGTCGACCAGAATGGACGATCATGCGTGTGCTACCAGTTCCACCGATCACGGTCCGACCATCTATCACATTGGACAGTGGTGACCGAAGTGAGGATGATCTGACTCACAAACTCGTCGATGTTCTGAGAATCAATCAGCGATTGCGAGAAAATCGTGATGCCGGTGCACCTCAGTTGATCGTCGAGGACCTGTGGGAGCTACTACAGTACCACATTACGACCTACTTTGACAACCAAACTGCAGGAATCCCACCGGCACGACATCGTTCGGGTCGACCATTGAAGACACTGACACAGCGTCTCAAAGGAAAGGAGGGTCGCTTCCGAAGTAATCTGTCAGGTAAGCGTGTCAACTTTTGTGCGCGCACAGTAATTAGCCCTGATCCCAATCTAGGCATCAATGCAGTTGGTGTACCTGTTCAATCCGCTAAGGAATTGACAGTACCCATTCGCGCCACTGGACGGAACCGCGAGCAATTGCGACAGATGATTTTGCGTGGACCCGATATTCACCCTGGTGTCAACTACATTATTCGTGGAACTGGGCATCGCATTCGAATCACCGATCGAACCAAGTTCATGAATGCTGGATTTAGATGTCACAACCCTGAGTGTCACTCTGGTGATGTTGAGCGTGGAGAACCTTACCCTGGTCTACGTCCGGACTTGAATGAAGTGTTGCCTGCCCCTAATTTCCTTCCAGGTTTGGAAATCGAAGAAGAAATTACGCGAGTTGACGGGGACACCCAGAGTAAGTGGGTACCTAACCTCGAAGCTACACTTTGCAACCTCCGTGGCGAGGATTCCAATGGTAAGCCATTGCCTGCTGGAGACCCAAGGGGTATTATCCATGAAAGATGGGTTTTCGAGCGGGAAAATCCAGGTGCACCATTCCCTGCTGAACTTGAATGTATTTGCCCACACTGCGGGAGTCCTATGATTGATGAAGAAACCCGCACAAAGGTAGAGGATCGCCTATCAACAGTGGATTTGGAAGGTAACCCTCGCCCTGGTATGATTGTCGAGAGACACCTAATCGATGGAGACGTTGCAATCTTCAACCGTCAACCTTCACTACACCGGATGTCCATGATGGTTCATGAAGTTCGTGTCATGGAAGGAAAGACGTTCAGATTCAATTTGGCCGTCTGTACACCGTACAACGCTGACTTTGATGGTGACGAAATGAACCTGCACGTGATTCAGTCCGAAGAAGCTAGGGCTGAAGCGAAGATTCTGATGCGGGTTCAAGAACATATCATTACACCTCGATATGGCGGTTCAGTCATTGGAGGAATTCACGACCACATCTCAGGCGCATTTTTGTTGAGTAACAACAATCCATTCGTTGCCAAACCTATTGCGCTCGACGTAATGGGTCAGATTGGCTGGTCTGGTGAATTGCCTGAAGAGAGTGTTGTCGATGGCGTTGCCGGATATTATGGGCGTGAGTTGTTCAGTTTGATTATCCCTGATGGATTCAGTCTACGTTACATGAGTCGAAGTCAAGATGAGGTTGCTATTGAGGGTGGACGCGTACTCAGTGGCACTCTGGATAAGCGTGCCATTGGTGCTGAAGATGGCCGTCTTCTTGATGCAGTGGTTCAGACACATGGGACTGTCGTTGGTGCGAAATTCCTCAATGATATGACCAAATTAACCATCGGAATTTGTACTGCGATGGGCTTTACAACAGGTATCGATGATGAAGATTTGCCAGCAGCAGCTCGTGAGTTGATTACCCTTCGAAATGAAGAAGCCAGCCAAGCGGTGGATGCTGAGCTTGAGAAGTTTGGTTCAGATGGTCGAAAGTATGAAACTCGGCCTGGTCGGACACCATTGGAAACGTTGGAGGAAAATATTCTACAAATTCTGGATCAGTGTAAGGCTGAAACAGGTAATATTGCGAAAGAACATCTTGCCGATGATAACCCTGCAGTCATGATGGCTGTATCGGGTGCTCGTGGTTCGATGGACAACTTGGCGATGATGGCCGGTTCAATCGGTCAGCCCAAGGTACGTGGTAAGCGACTAGAGCGTGGTTACAATGATCGTGTTCTGGCTCACTTCCAGCGCGGCGTTAAAGGCGCCAAGGAGAAGGGATTCGTCGCATCTTCATTCAAGCGAGGTCTGGAGCCCACGGAGTTCTTCATGCTCTCAGTATCGGGCCGTGAATCTCTGGTCGATACTGCTGTTCGAACAAGCAAGTCAGGATACATGCAGCGTCGATTGATTAACGCCATGGATGATCTGAAGGTGTGGAACGATGGTCAGCAGTCCGTTCGAAATACAGCAAATCGGATTATTCAATTCCAATTCGGTGAAGACGGAATTGACCCTTGTCGCTCATTGAAGGGTAAGCCGGTGAACGTCGAGCAAATTCTAGATGATGTACTAGGAGGTGGTAACTGATGGTCGTAAAGTCAGCAACGAAGAAGAAACTCATGGACATGGGTGTTCAAGAAGAATTCTCGCACAAACTTGCCGATGATCGAAAGTGGGACGATGTCAAGATTCTGACTCCAGGAGAAATTGCACAAATTTGTGGCCTGGCATCGGATGAAGCGACAGCCATCCACAATACCTTGGCTCAATTTGGCAAGGGCGGTGGTGGCGATTCAGGTTCAGCAACCACCACAGTGGTCCGCCGTCGAAAGGCAGTCCGCCGTGGGGCGCAGCGAGATCTTGCTTTGCAAGCATACGATGTCGAGTCCAAGATTGCACATATTCGACGAGATATCAATGATGATGACCCCATTTTCCTAGCCTTGGCCAAGGCCGCCGGATCTGAGGATATACAACTGACAGACCGTTTGATGGAAAACCTCGCTGAAGGAGTACGTTCTCGAGGTAAGGCAAAGTTGACTCCTGCACAAGCTAAGAAAATCGTTTCCGCGGCTGCAAGCGGAGTCTCTCGTGCCAGTGTTGATCCCTTTGAAGCAGTGGGTATTGTCACTGCACAATCAATTGGTGAACCTGGAACACAGATGACCATGCGAACATTCCACTATGCGGGTGTAGCGACTGTCAACGTGACTCAAGGTTTGCCGAGAATTATCGAGATTGTCGATGCTCGTAAGACTCCAGATACACCGACCATGAATATCTATGTTGAAGAGTTGGATGCCAAGGGAAAGCCTCTGGCAGATAACGAGGTTGCTGTGCAAAAACTTGCTGCATCTCTTGAGACAACAACAACCCAAGATATCTCTGATATCGATGTCGAGGTTGCACAGCGATACATCATGCTGAAACTCAACAACTCACATCTGAAACTAAAGAACATGACTGGTGCGGAGGTTAGAGATAAGTTACAAAGAGCGCTGAGGCTTTTCATTGCTGTTGAGGATGGTTCTGATGCCAAACCTAAGGTTCTGAAAATTGTTCCTGGTGTTGGAAAGGAAGATGATTTGAAAGATATCGACACCAATCCGCCAACATATACTGAATTGTTGCAACTTGAGGAGAAAATCAAAACCCTTCGTCTGAAAGGAGTCAAGGATATTGAACGTGCAAACGTGCAAAAAGATCGAGATGGGCAGTTTTACATCTCGACCATTGGTTCCAATCTTTCAAAGGTGTCTGATTTCGCAGGTGTCGATCGAAGCCGAACCTATACCAACAACATCATGGAAATCCATGATTACCTGGGTATTGAAGCCGCTCGACAGGCGATTATCAACGAGATGATTCTGACTCTAGAAGGTGCACGATTAGATGTTGACTCGCGTCATCTGCTATTGGTGGCCGATGTCATGACCAGTGAAGGTGAAGTTCGTGCAATTGGTCGGCACGGTGTATCCGGTACCAAGCACAGTATCCTTGCTAGAGCAGCTTTCGAAGTTACCGTTAACCACCTGCTTCAGGCCGGAATTATTGGTGAGCGTGATAACCTGACAGGTGTCGCTGAAAACATCATTGTCGGACAACCTATTGCGCTTGGAACTGGTAGCGTCGAGTTGTTCTACATCCCAGATCAAGAATAAGTATCAACCATGAGAAACAATAGTGGAGAATGGAGGAATAAGAATGGACTTAAGTCGACAATTGAAAACTGCAATCAAAACCGGTGATTTGACCTTCGGTCAGAATCAAGCATCTGATGCCTGCGCTAATGGCCAGGCAAAGTTGCTTATTTTCGCTGCAAACTGCCCCCAAGATTACATCGATGATCTTCAGGCGCGTCACCCAGATGTGCCAATGTACCAAACTGAATTGGTCAATCGAGAGTTGGGTTCTGCTTGCGCAAAACCGTTCCCTGTTAGCACCATCTGTGTGCGAGGCGAGGGCGGTAGTGAATTGCTAAATTTGTCACCGAATATCGGTTAAACTTGCAAAATGTGCTCAACTCCCATTGGAGACACGGAGTGTTCAAGGGCGGTACGGTCGCCGTAGGCGACTATGGAGTCGTTGATTCGCGATTTGCTTAGGCAACTCGGCGCTACACTAGATTCGGCTCCATCACATGTACCATGCCCAGGCATCAACTTGCTCGGTGTACTCTCTCGACCTCCAGCCGCACAAACTAGTCCAGCATTGATCACTGGTACTCATGTTTGGCATGCCCATGATGGTTGGGCTCCACTTGACAATTTGGAAATTGAGCGATGGTTGGTTGATGCACCGGTGGGTAAGCATTGGTTGCTTTCAGAACGTCCGCTTAGATTGGAACAAAGACCCACGCGTGCAAATGTCGACTACGACATCTGGGGCCCTGAACGATTTGCCCAGTGGCTTGGGAATGCTGTACTCAATGGTGATCTAAATGCAAGTACATCATCAAATCTTATTCATGAAGATGAAGAAGAAACACTTGGGCACTCGAATCCAGTTCAGGTAGAACTGGGTCCAACAGCCCTCCGTCCACAAACTGAACTTGAACCAGTTCTCGAGAAGTTAGGGCTGTCCCATGCCGATCACCGTCCCGTTTTGTTAAGCGCCAGGCTTTGGACGATAACTGGTATTCTTCGCGGCCCTGAAGATGCAGCGGAGAGGGGTTGGTGGGAGTTGATTGAAGATCCATTCACTGGTGAAATTCATCCATTCGATGGGCAAGATAAGCTGGACTTCATCCCAAATCTTGAACGTATGGAACCTGATATGTGGTCAGAGCAATCTCAAGTTGCACCGCATTTGGCCAAAATGTGCGAGGAGCGCAGGCATTACGTGGTGACAGAATCAAGTGGTACACATCAGGTACAAGGTAGTGTTCTACACTGGTGGAAACTGGACCCGTCGAGTGCCGAAATGACGCCAAGATTGGCTTTGTTACCCGCCTGGCAGATTCGAATTCCTGAGCGGGGAATGGCCCTCATTCATGGGTTGACCAGCCAACTGATTCCGATTTGAATCACGTCAGGACTTCATCCAATCGATCCTGTTCAACAGCCTTTCGAATTTCCATCGCTATTCGACGACCACTGCTCATTGGCTTTCTCCAAGTTGCATTTCCATATGGGTGACCAACATTGACGTGAACGTTGGTCCCTCCACCCAATCTAGGGGCGACATCGTAAATGTAGTAGTCCATATCTTTGTCAATACAGGTTTGTAGACAGAATGGGCCAATGACTCCGGGGTCGTAGTGTTCCTTGCTGGCAGTGATAAACTTCTCACCCAACTCAAACGCTTTTTCTAGAAGGCTTTCACGGATGGTTGCAGTATTATGGCCAACGACGGTCATTTCTGGAATTTGCTGATGGGCGGGCATGGTCATCTGCTGAGGCGCAGGAAGGCGAACATGACCATCTAGGGATGATTCGAATCTCCAGTCGACACCCAATAATTCGAGTTTAGGCATGTCTTCTTCAAGAGGGCTGTAAAAGAAGTTCAAGTTGAATACCGGGCCAATGACGTAACGCTCGATTCTTGCACCGTCCAAACTTGCTTGATCAATGACTCCTTCATTCAACAACGTAGTTGCTTTCTGGTTGTACTCCTCATATGATGAACAAGTGAAAAATCCACGCTCCAATTTTTTCTGTGCATGATGTAGTTTGACGATGACCAAGCAATCGATATCCTGTGGGTCTTCGATTGCTTCTGGATAAGGTAGTCCGCCCTGATCTAGGATCCAGTAGTAATCCTGTTCTTCTGTGCGCTCCTCCATCCTTAGCATATTCCGACTACCGAACAAAGGTACACGGAAGTCATTCTCGATACTCTCAATCGGACTGTAAGATGTGAATGATCGATTGGGGATGTAGATGACATTACGATCACGCATTTGTTGTTGAAAATCTGGAGCCATCACATCGTTGAATGAATCTAGAATGATGGCCTTGTCGACCATACCTCTCGTCACACGACCCGATGAGTTTCGAAGAGTCTTGAAGTACTCAGAATAGGTCTTTTCTCGGCCTTTTTGGCAATATGCGACAGTGGGAAAACCTTCCTCAATCGCACCATCACAAATGTCTAACGCACTGTGGCTAGCGGTCATCCCGATTCGCAATTTGAGTTGGTCATATTCCTCAATGATGGAACGGATATCCTCTGAACCAATCATTCGACTAACCACCACGTTGCAACGCCATTAGTTCCTCGGTAGACAAGGTCTCTCCTGACATCAACTTGGACATAAGGTCCTGCACTTCAACTCGTGCGGGTGCACCTTTGCCTCCAGATGAGCCCGAAGATTTTCCACGATTGTTGTGTGCCCTTACAATATCAAGAATAGAATGAAGGCAGCGTAGGCTCACAATGTAACTTTGGTGAGCCTGATCGGCCTCTCTCTTTGCACGACGTACCTCAGCCTGACTTGAATCAGCCTGTTCTCGCAGACGATCAACTTCTTCACTTAGTTTAAGCATCAAATCATGTGCCTCTTGTGCACTTTCAGCCGCAATTGTGACTTCTTGATGTGCAGCCTCTTGTGCATCGATTGCAGTCTGTAGAGTTTCTCGAGCATCCTTGAGTTCCACATTGGAATCTTCCTTTTCAGCCATGTCCCTCAACTTGCGTTTCATTCGCTTTAATCGGTCCATCGCTTTATCTTCATTCGATCCAACGTGCTTACCCATTTCAAATTCATTCTCTAGAATCTCAATTTTCCTTCGTAGGGAAGCAGGAGTGTCTTCCTTATCTCTACGCCCTCTACGTCCACCACGACCTTGTTCTTGATGGGACTCGGGTGACATTTCACGAATAATTTGCTTTGCATCACGAACCTGCTGGTTTTTTTCTGCACGTTCTGCCTTCGCAGTTCTCACGGAAGCATTTGCATCGTCACGAATCACCTTCTGGCGCTGAACTTCTGAAATCAACTCGCGAACTTGGCTGTT